>Ga0214545_1001789_pt1 | contig 40903 bp, 17 predicted proteins | sample CNSS4metaG_FD_160064 | JGI IMG/M metagenome (GOLD analysis project Ga0214545, IMG submission 160064) | Root nodule microbial communities from cowpea collected in UCLA plant growth center, Los Angeles, California, USA - CNSS4 | ecosystem: Host-associated > Plants > Roots > Nodule | place: USA... | reverse complement strand
GCGACCTTTCGTGCAAAAACTTAGGCGAGCTCCCTGTTTCATCTCGCCTAGGCGAGATGGACTCGCTTGGGCGAGATTAACAGGTCTCGCCACTGTTCTTCACTGCAACAGCCATGAAAATCGAACCCAAACCAACATACAAAGCATTCTCATACACCAAATCGAAGGATTAAATCATACAAGCAGATATCAACGCCATTACAGACCAAAACTACTGGAAAACAAGAGCTCTAACTTCCCGTACCTGGGATTCAAGCTAGCAAACGACCCAACACGCCCCCAACACCGAACGCACGAGCACAACAGCTCAAGGAGCGAATGAAAGAACTGAAAAGATAGCGAAACAGAAGCACGATATGGGTTACTTGGAACCCTAGCTGTGAAAGGAACGAAAAAGGAACAAAGGAGACGAGAATGGCTAGCATAGTACTTACATGGAGTAGGAGACAACTTCGAACTAGCTCGACGACGGCAAGTGCCTAACCCTAGCAGAACGTACTTTTGGCGCACTAAGGAAGGTGACGGCTACAATTCTGAAAGAGTGAAAGTGAGTGTGGGATTAGGGCAACATAGTAGGATCTTATATGCTGGGTCAGCCCTTAGGCCCACTTACAAGGGCAGCCCACTAACTTTAGGGCAGAAATAAAAAGGGGGCCTTACAACCAATTTATAATTTTTTAATCATAATAATAACTCTTTTAGTAACCAATAATTTTTAGTTTTGTAAATTGATATCTAAATTGGTTACCATAGTTATTAATTATTATTTATCACTAAAATTGGTCACTATTTAAAAATTTTATTGTAATATATATATATATAATATATATATATATATATATATATATATATATATATATATTTATAAAAAAATTTAATAGGAACTTAATTTAAAATAAACATTTTTTTTACCAACTTAGGAAGTTAATTAAGATTTTCCTTAATCATATTTTGAATATCAAAACTATTATTGTATTAAGTACACAAGAATAAAGAAAAAATAAATATAAACTATCCTTGACTTAAAACAATCGTACATATCTCAATTTTATATATTTTTTTGTCCAAGCATAATTACGTTTTTTTTTCTTTCGTACAAATCTACATTTGTTTTTCTTTCAGAGGTCTTTTCATTCAAATAATGAATTACAGATTAAATATAAAAATATTTCAAAAAATTTATGTAAAATTAAAATTAGGATAAATATTTAATTTGAAGTCATTACAAAAGCATTATTTTTTATTCTAAGTAATCTTCCTTGTGAATTCTGATCATCTCATTCATCTTAGGAAGCATCATCCGTTCAAAAGGTGTAAAGGGATTTTCTAGAACATCTTCGGCCTAGCCTCTTAATGCTTCTTCTTTAGCCACTCAATCAAAATCACTCATTTGTTTGAGCCTTAGTTTTTACTTCATGAACATCTTTTCTAAAATCAATATCTTTAGCCTTTGTATCTACTTAAAGTGGTTAAGTATCCTTCAAATAAAAACTTTAAGGACACTTTCAATCGATAAGTCTACTTGTCTTGTCTTGAAAATTAAATGCTTCCAAAAAGACAAGAATCACACCTTTTCACATCATTTTAACATCATATATTGATCACGAATTTATAAAAATCATGTTTCACATCATCTTTACTAATTTTTTCGACACATACATAAAGAAAAAAAAAATGATATTATGGATAAAGTGAATTTATTTTTTTTCTCACTTTTCTTCTAGAATTTTATAGAATACTTTCTAAAAGGATTTGTTCTTACTGAGATCTGACGAGAATCTTCGAGGTGAGTCAATGTTCTTCTAGAGGTCGAATTGTTACTCAATCAATGAGTTGAGTTGACCTTTAAGAGAAATCGAAAGGGGATCCACCTATAAGAGTCTCCGTGATTATTAAGTTAGAGAGTATGGATCGTATGAGTGTATAAAGTATTTATTATTGAGTGAAAGTTGTCTCACTTCTTCTTGTAGAGTACACATATACAAGATTCAATAGACCTATCAATTGTATTAATAACATATATAAGATAATAAGATAATGAGATAATAACAACATAACAAAAAGATAATGGTACTTACTTATATTCATTGAACTTGGATTGGATCAATGCCATCCAGACTTCATGTTTAGAAGTAAACCTCTTTATTTTAAAATGGTTTTGGGCTAAGTATGTACACAAGCCCCCCAAACTTGGAAGCATGATGTAGATGGAGCAAGGTGTTGATCGAATAGATCATTTTAGGATTTAGTGTTTGCTCAAGTTAAGGTCAAAACCAATATTACCGGCTTTCGGTACAAAGTCGGTTTGGCCGAGTATAAGTCAAAATTTGCATGACCCATATGAGCTCAGTGAATAACATAATGTATATTTTATAATGAATACTTACCTGAGGATTGTTGTTTAGGTTTTTGAAGCACTACGATATCATTAATGATCATTGTTAACGTATCCCAAGGGTTTCGAATTAAGGTTGTAGCATTTTAAACCACACGCATTTTAAAATGACAGGTCACTTTAGTTCCATGCCATTTGGGCACTTAAATTCAAAACACTTAGTTTGCTTCCTTTATAAGTTGTGGTTGTTGTTCTTCAGGCTTTACTCATTTTTTTCTTGGCTTTGTTCTTCGTCCTTGCTTTTTGTTCATTTATGTAATGTCTTCTTCAAAATTAGTCTTGGTATGTATTCTCCTTCTTCAAGTTCGTCTCCTTTAGTTTTGTAGAGGAAATGGACTCATATGTCGTCTCTTGCAATGGTAGCCCTTGTTCTCTTGGTGAAGCCTTCTCCGTAAAGGCGGAAAAATGTGTCAGAAAGAACCTCCAAACCAAAACTTAAAAAGGTTAAGGTTCAAAGGCAAGACCAATTTCCCTCGATCCCTGACCCATAATATTTTTGGTTGTTGGGAGAGGTCAATTGTATCTAGTTTGACTTTAACTCTAAGAAAAATGTCTTAGAGTTTGTGTCTTCTTTTATTGTTTACCCTGTGTATATAGAGGATTTAGTATCAGTTGTTTCTTGTAGTCCTAAAGATAGGGTTTACATAATCGTGGCTCGTGTTGAACATCCATTCACTTTTGTATATGAGTATTTATTAAAAGATTTAAATGTTCAATTTCCTTTAACCGACTTCAAGTGTGAGCTTTTGAATGCTACGACTGTAGTCCTGAGTCACCTTCATCCAAATAGTTGTGCTTTTATAAATGCTTGTTAGATCTTGTGTCCTCAGTTACACATTACTCCTACGACAAAGATATTTATGTATTTCTACCAATTGAAGCATGACGACACTAAGGTTGGTTGAGTATCTATGAATAGGGCTCACATTGGGTCCCTATTATCTTTATACATCAAACATTTTAAAAAGGTATAATTATTGATTTAGTTCCTTAATTTTCTGGTTTGATTGAATTTGGTTATGTTATTATTGGTTGGTTCAAGTTTCCTAATTATTTAAAAAGGTTCAATTTGGTCCTCTTTGTTAAGTTGGAGTTAACACCGTATCCGTACGGACACGAGTCAAGCCGTAGAATTTTTTAGTTTTTTTAATTTTATTAATTTTTTCCTAAAAATTTATAAACTGCCACGAAGGTTGTCGTCGTGCCACGTGGCAGTTTACATTCTTGACATGTGACAGTGGTAATAGTTATTTTCAATTTATTCCTCTATTTAAATTTTTTGTTCAATTTAGTACCCTATTTTTTAAAACAATCCAATTATGTCATCTTCAATTTGAGACCAAATTATTAAATAAGCTTACTTATAACTTATATATACATGTTACAATAATTTTTTTGAATATATACATCAACTCACTTCACCTAAATATTCAACTTATTTTATTTTTTACATTTTTACCTTTGTAATTTTTTACACTTAAAACTTTTTACATTTGTACAAAATAAAATAATTTGAATATTTAGGTGTATTGATTTGATGAATAAATTCAAAAAAAGTATTTTAACATGTACATATAAGTTATAATTAAGCTTATTTACTAATTTTGTCTCAAAGTAGAAAGGACAAAAATGGACCATTTTAAAAAATAGGGATACTAAATTGAATCAAAAATTTAAATAGAGGACTAAATTGAAAACCACTATTACCACTTCCACGTGTCAAGACTGTAAACTACCATATGGTACACAGTAACCTGACACGTGACAATTTATAAATTGTTAGAAAACAAAAAAATAGAATAAAAATTTCACGGGTTGACATGTGTCCTATACGAACATGGTGTTAACTCCAACTTAACAGAGATGACCAAATTGAATTCTTTTAAATAATTGGGGAACTAAATTGAACCAACCAATAATAAGGGGACCAAATTGAACCAAACCAAAAAAATATGAGACTAATTTAGTAATTATACCTTTTAAAAATTATAAGACCATGTTTTTTAAACTTAAGCTTTCCCTTAAAAAGACTGACCATGTTTTATTGTTCAACAAAGATGGTTCCCCTTAGTCTCTTTTACTATGGCAACACGCCTTTAAATTTAACTTAATATGAGAGAATTTGTTGAACGTCAAGGAGAAAGAGATGTCAAAACCTTAAGTAGGCTTTAAAATCCTCATAATATTATGGAGCTCCTCTGGGTGCCCTTAGTTAAAGATCCTAAGTCTTTCTTCTTGGGTAAGAAACGTTACTACTACATTTATGAGTGTTTGTGATTGTGCTAACTTTGTTCTTTTTTGTAGAGGTTATCGGTTAAGGATTCAACTACAAAAACGTATCATGAGGAGATCAAGGTCTCTTTATCGAAGAAAATAAACACTATGGAATCTAAAGAAGTGAGCATTAATTCGTAAAGTAACTCATCGAAGCTTTGACATCGTTGAAATAATGATGGCCCACTACATGGCCATTCTTCGTTATTGGTGGGGCTTGCAACATCCTACGCAGATTCCATAACAAAAGTAGAAGAGTTGGGTGTCACCATTGCTAGTTAAGAAAAGGAAAGGTTGAGCTTGACAAAGCTAATCACGAGTTTGAGCTTGCCCCAAAGACTAAAGGCTTTGAGCTAGTGTAGGGTGTCAAAAGAATTAAAAATTTGGAAAAGGAGATATTCCTCTTGAAGAAGGGCTTAGTGGAAGGCCAAAGAGCAAATGTTGACGCATATCGCTTACAGGGAGAAATGACTCGACTGAATAACAAGTTGGAATAGTTTGTAAAGGGAAAAATAGATTTAAGGGTTGAGAAAACTGCCTTAGAGGCTGAGAAGAATGCCTTAACGAGTGAAAAGGCTAAGATGCAGAGGGTTTCAAGAAGGCTAAAGACAGACAACCCTCTTACTTTCTTCAATTGATTTGTCCAAGTTTTACTTGGACAAAGATGTAGTTAATGGAGAGCTTGTAGACGAGTAGCCAAACCTTATCTTGTAATTGAAAATATAATATAATGTGTGCCTCTTTGGAATTTTTGGATTTGTTTTTGCATTTCTTATGACAATTTTTTCTAGGTATATGTTGTTTATTCGGTGGAGAATGGGGTTGCCTCCCGTAATTAGTAGCGACTAGGTTGTACTTGGTGGAGAGTAGGTTGTACTCGATGGGGAGTGAAGATGCCACTCGTAATTATTAATAAGTAGGTTGTACTCGATGGAGAGTGGGGTTTCCGTTCGTGATTAGTAAGCCATTTATGTGTAAGCTAATTGAGAGATATTCAAGAAAATAATAAATACATGTGAGGATGCTATAAAATAAAAAGGGTTCCTATTAAAATTTTATTTGGCGAAGACCAATGGGATAAAATTCGAATGAAAGAAAATGAGTACATCAATCCTCATACAATACTTAGCTATAATAAGTTTTCAAGTGTATGGCATTCCATATCCTTGGGACAAGCATTATGTTTAGTTCATCTAACTTGTATGCCCTATTCTAGAGGGAGTTAGTGATGTGAATGGTTTGTTCCATTAAGGTGTCAACTTTACTTCAACTTTGTCTTTCTTGGTCTCTCTAAATTTTGCCATATGAGATATATTTTGTGAAAGAGACGTTCTTGCACTCATATGTTATATCTTTGTGCTACTCGTTGCTTCACTGCGGTGTCTCGTATTAAAACTTCTTCTTGAACCTAATTGATAAGATTGAGATTAGCTCAGAGGATGCCGTCATTTTATGTTGCATCAAAGTACTGCCTCCTTAATGATGTTTGACTAAGTTTGACAAGTATCATGACATCAATGTAGTATGAAAGCCGGAATGGTATTTCGTTGGTTGATGACTGTAGGTTGTAGTGGTAACCCAGAGTATGCCTAGAATGTGAGAATAGAAGTCCCACATCAGTGGGAACTTAGTTTGGGATTTACTTTTCATGTTATAAAAGGTAGCCTATTGTTTCTTTAGGAAGCATCCCAAAGTCTTTCTTTTCTTTCTATTTGCTTTAGTGGGTGAGAGAAAAAACAAGAGAGAATATTTGTTTCTCCTTGAAGGTTCTCCTTATTAGTTTTTCCTATTTCCTAAAGAGAAGTCCTCATTTGTTTTCTCCATGGAGATTGAGAGAGTGGTATGTAATTTTCTTTTCTTTGAATAAATTATATTCATTGCCTATTGTCTGTTTGTGTTCCTTTATTTTCATCTTGTATTTTAGTTGTAAGTACTTGTGCTAGTACTCTGATACCTAACAGTGGTATCAAAGTTGTTGGTTCGTGTGATTATATTCCGCTGCTATTGTCATTAGAATAGTGTTGTGATAGTGGATAAAGTGTGGTAGTGTGAAAGTGCATGTCTAGGAAAGTTCTAGCTAGGAAAGACTTGGTACTTAAGCGTGTCCATTAGTGACCCATCTCTCTTTCTTGGGAATTACCTGGTGCATTGATTCACGATCTACCTGCATTATTCCAGTAGACAGTACTATTCATAGTGAGAAGCGCATAAGTCGGTTTTAAAGCCATGACAACAAGATACGTGATAGAGAAGTTCAATGGAAAAAATTTCTCATTGTGGAAATTGAAGATGAAGGCAATTTTGAGAAAGGACAATTGTCTAGCGACAATTGAAGAAAAGCCTGTGGGCATTACAGATCAAAAGTGGAAGGAAATATATAACAATGCTATAGCAAATTTGCACTTAGCATTGGCAGATACGGTTTTATCCAGCATTGTAGAGAAGACTACAGCAAAAGAGATTTGGGATACTCTCACAAGCTTGTACGAGGTTAAGTCACTTCACACAAGGATATTCTTGAAGAGAAAACTCCATACTCTTCGAATGAGTGAGTCTACATCAGTGACAGACCACATCAACAATCTAAATACATTGTTTGCCCAACTTTCAGTGGTAGATTTCAACATAATTGAAAATGAATGTGCGGAGCTTCTACTACAGAGTTTACCTGATTCGTATGAACGTTGTTGACCTCCTACACTTTGAGGATGTTGCCGGAGCTGTTCTTGAAGAAGAATCCAGGCAAAAGAACAAATAGGATATGGTGCAAAATGCAAAGCAAGCAGAGGCTTTGACGATGACAAGAGGCAGATGAACAGAAAGTGGATCTAGTGGGAGTCAGATTCATGGTAGACCAAAGTCTCGAAGTAAGAAGCATTTCAAGTGCTACCATTATGGCAAGAAATGGCATATGAAGAAAGATTGTTGGCATTTGAAGAATGGAGGAAAGAACTCAACCTCACAAGGTTGTGTTGCAAATACCTCGGAAGATGGAGATATTCTAGTAAGCGAAGCAGTAATTAGCTCTAATGGTGGAAGACAACTTCATGATAGGTGGATATTGAATTCAGGTGCAACTTGGCACATGACTCCAAATCGAGATTGGTTTTACACTTATAAACCTATCTCAAGTGGATCTGTGTTCATGGGGAATGGTCATGCCTTAGAGGTTATTGGAGTTGGTACTGTCAAAATAAAGATGTATGATGGTACTGTTGGACAATTGAAGGATTTGAAGAAAAATCTGTTGTCTGTTGGACAATTAGATAATCTTGGGTGTAAGATCCATACTGAAGGTGGAATCTTAAAGGTAGTGAGAGGGAATCTGGTAGTGATGAAGGCAGAGAAGATTATGGTGAATTTGTACATGCTTAAAGGAGATACATTGCAAGAATTTAATGCAACACTTGCATCGATGAATCAAGAAGAAGTAGTGATGATGTGGCATCGAGACTTGGGCATATGTCAGAGCGAGGGCTGCAGATTCTTGCGGAACGTGATCTCTTACCCGGACTCAAAGAGGTTGATTTACCTTTTTGTGAGCACTGTGTGATAAGTAAGCAACACAGATTGAAGTTTGCTAGAAACACTACTAGAAGTAAAAACATACTAGACTTGGTTCATTCTGATGTGTGGGAATCACCAGAGGTATCCCTAGGAGGTGCAAAGTATTTTGTGTCGTTCATTGATGTTTACTCTAGGAGATTGTGGGTGTACCCCATCAAGAGAAAGTCATATGTGTTTCCGATATTCAAGGAATTCAAAGCACAAGTAGAGCTTAAAACTGGAAAAAGAATTAAGTGCTTGAGGACAAACAATGGAGGAGAATATGTAGATGGAGATTTTTTGGCATTCTACAAGCAAAAGGGTATTATAAGACAATTTTCTGTGCCGCATACTCCTCAATAGAATGGTGTGGCGGAGCGGATGAATAAAACTCTCCTAGAGAAGACAAGAGCTATGCAGAGTACGGCAGGATTGACCAAGTCTTTCTGGGCAGAAACAGTTAAAACTGCCTGTTACATGATAAATCGATCACCGTCTACAGTAATAGATTTGCAGACACCAATGGAGATGTGGAATGGTAAACCAGCTGATTATTCTTCCTTACATATATTCGGTTGCCTGTGTACGTGATGTACAACTCCTAAGAAAGATCGAAGCTGGATCCGAAATCCAGGAAATGTATATTCTTGGGCTATGCTGACAATGTGAAGGGGTATCGCCTATGGGATCCAACTGCCCACAAGGTTGTTGTCAACAGGGATGTAACATTTGCAGAAAATGAATTGTAAAGTAAGCAGGCAAATGATAGCTTTACAAAAGGCGCTACCATGGTACAAACAGAGAAGAAGCCTTCAGATGATTCTGTTGAGACAGAACATGAGCAAGAAGAGCAAGAGCCAAATGAGGTTGGTAATGAAGGACTTCGACGATCGACACGGGAGAAGATTACACCGTCTTGGCACTCACAATATGTTATGATGAACCATGATGCGTATTGTCTTATAAATGAAGATGAAGAACCTTCAACTTTTCAAGAGGCTGTAAGTGGTACAGATGCTTCATTGTGGATGACTACAATGCAAGAAGAAGTAAAGGCTCTTCACAAAAACAAGACATGGAGTCTTGTTGAACTCCCAGAAGGTCGGAAAGCCATAGGATGTGAATGGGTCTATAAAATCAAATGTGATAGCAATGATCAAGTAGAACGATATCGTGCCAGACTAGTAGTAAAGGGGTATGCTCATAAACAAGGTATTGACTTTAGTGAGATATTCTCTCTTGTTGTTAGATTGATAACAATTAGAATTATGTTAGCCTTGTGTGCTGCATTTGATTTACATCTTGAGCAATTGGATGTGAAGACTGCTTTTCTTCATGGAAAACTTGAAGAAGAAATATATATGCTCCAACCAAAAGGCTTTAAAGAAAAAGAAAACTTGGTTTGCAAGTTGAACAAATCTCTATATGGGCTAAAACAGGCGCCTAGGTGTTGGTATAAGAGATTTGATTCCTTCATTATTAGCCTCGGATACAACAGACTGAGTTCAGACCATTGTACTTATTACAATAGGTTTTATGAGAATGATTTTATCATCTTGTTGTTGTATGTGGATGACATGTTGGTGGTAGGCCCCAACAAAGCTCAAATCCAAGAATTGAAGGCACAGTTGGCTAGGGAGTTTAATATGAAGGACTTGGGATCAGCAAACAAGATTTTAGGGATGCAGATTCACCGAGACAAAAAAGATAGGAAGATTTGGCTTTCTCAGAAGAATTACTCACTGAAAATCTTGCGGCGCTTCAACATGCAAGATTGCAAGCCAAGTTCTACCCCACTTCCTATTAATTTTAAGTTATCCTCAAGTATGAGTCCTAGCAGTGAAACGGAGAGGATGGATATGTCTCGAATACCGTATGCATCGGCAGTGGGTAGTCTTATGTATGCCATGATTTGTACAAGACCAGACATTGCACAAGCAGTAGGAGTGGTCAGTAGGTTCATGGCAAATCTAGGTGGAGAGCATTGGAGTTCTGTTAAGAGGATTCTTAGATACATCAAAGGAACCTCAGATGTTGCATTATGTTTTGGAGGATCAGGATTTGTTGTCATGGGCTATGTCGATTCAAATTTTGCAGGTGATATTGATAAAAGGAGATCTACTACTGGCTATGTGTTTACACTTGCAGGAGGTGCAGTAAGTTGGTTATCCAAGTTACAGGATGTTGTAGCTCTGTCCACTATAGAAGTTGAGTACATGGCAGCTACTGAAGCTTGCAAGGAAGCTATTTGGATTCAAAGGTTGATGGAGGAACTCGGGCACAAGAAGCAAAAGATCGTTGTATATTGTGACAGTCAGAGTGCCTTGCACATTGCAAGGAATCCTGCCTTTCATTCCAGGACAAAGCACATAGGTCTGCGTTATCATTTTGTTCGAGAAGTAGTAAAGGAGGGGAGTGTGGATATGCAAAAGATTCACACAAATGAAAACCTAGCTGATGTTATGACTAAGTCGGTTAGCATTGACAAGTTTACGTGAATTCGGTTCTACTATGGCCTATATGAAAATAAGCAACGTGATGGTGTGAAGATTTGATTAGTTTAATAAAAAATCTTCAAGTGGGAGATTGTGAGAATAGAAGTCCCACATCGGTGGGAACTTAGTTCGGGATTTACTTTTCATTTTATAAAAGGGAGCTTATTGTTTCTTTAGGAAGCATCCCAAAGTTTTTCTTTTCTTTCTATTTGCTTTAGCGAGTGAGAGAAAAAACAAGAGAGAATATTTGTTTCTCCTTGAAGGTTCTCCCTATTAGTTTTTCCTATTTCCTAGAGAGAAGTCCTCATTTGTTTTCTCCTTGGAGATTGAGAGAGTGGTATGTAACTTTCTTTTCTTTGAATAAATTATATTCATTGCCTATTGTCTGTGTGTTCCTTTATTTTCATCTTGTATTTTAGTTGTGAGTACTTGTGCTAGTACTCTGATACCCAACATAGAATTTCTTTGCCTATATATAGTGTTATGGTTTGGACAAACTTCCTTTCTAACTCGTTCAATATGACCTTGTTTGCTGCTTTCGCTTGTCCATTGATTTTTGGAAGAGCTATTGAGGATAATCGACACTTTATCTTGAGCTGGTGGAGGAACTGCTTGAACCCTTTGTCGATGAACTATCGAACATTGTTGGTCACCACCGAACGGGGTAGACCATGTTTGGGGCCTGCATTAGTGCTTTTAATGGTATAGGAGACCTTCAGGCTAAGGGCATAACATTCTCTTGTCTCTTTTGGATTTTCCTTTATGGTGATGATAGTGTTGTCGCTCGTAGAAAACTTCATTGTCATATGAGAAGGGTGCATACGACAACGCCGAGTTTGTTAAAAGTGTGTCATCCTATAAGGATGTTATACTAGGTGTTTGCCTAAACTAATATATAACCAACCGTCAATGTTCGGTAGACTTCTATGGATAGGATTGTATTAGGGCATTGGGTATATCTAGCTTGAGAAACCTTGATCAACAAAGTAAGTTGGCGGAGCTTCCTTGGTTATGAAGACTTTATGCACTCGCCAACAGTGACAATGATTGGATGGTCGTGTTCAAGGTCATGCTTGGAAAAGTTGTCATTAGTGAATGTAACGTATGATAAAGATCGAGGTGAGAATAGCTAACCGAATTAATGCTCCGAAGATATATTTTTATGTTGATTTGGACCTACCTCAGTCGATGAAGCCTCCAGCGATCATGTGGATTATTGGCATTGACAAGATTTTGTTGTCAACTAATATGTACTCAATTTGATAAATTTAATAATAATATAACTATATGATATAATTGATTAAACCCCTTTAAACTCCAAACATTCAAAACTTGAAAAATACTAATTATGATGAAACATCAAATAATCTTGATGTTAAGATTTTGTAGTTGAAAAGTTTTGTATTGCAATATTAAATGGTTAGATTTCTTAAATATTATAAGTTCTTTTACCTTAATTTGATCAATTAGAGCTGAAAAACTTATTAAAGTAATATAGAACTATCTATGAAGGTAGAATTCTAACAAATTAAATAATCTTTGTAATCGATTAACTTTTTTTTTATTAGTTAGAAAAACTCTAAAAACACATTTTAATCGATAAAATATTGAATTAATTAATTAAAATCACATAAAATTTAAGTTAAATTTCATAACTATGTTTTAACTAATTCAAATAAACTTTTAATAGATTAAAATACATTTTAATTGATTAAAGTATTGAATTAATCAATTAAATAAAATTTAAAATTACATTTTATAACTGCATTTTAATCAATCCATATGAGCTTTAATAGATTAAAATAAGTATAATTAATGATTTAGTCCCCTAATTTTTTTGGTTTAGTTCAATCTGGTCTCTTATTATTGGTTGGTTCAATTTAGTCCCTCAATCATTTAAAAGGGTTCAATTTGATCATCTTTGTTAAGTTGGAGTTAACATTGTGCCCATACAAGACAAGTGTCAAGCAGTGGAATTTTTAAATTTTTTATTATTATTTTTTTTCTAAAAATTTATAAACGGTTACATGTCAGTTTACCATCATGCCACGTGGCAGTTACAGTCTTGACACGTGACATTGGTAATAGTTGTTTTCAATTTAGTCTTCTATTTAAATTTTTGGTTCAATTTAGTACCTCTAATTCTTAACACCATCCAATTTTGTCATCTCCAATTTGAGATCAAATTATTAAATAAGCTTAATTACAACTTATATATACATATTACAATAATTTTTTTAAATATATACTTCAAATCATTCCACCAAAATACTCAAATTATTTTATTTTTTACATTTTTATCTTTGTAATTTTTACACTTAAAATTTTTATACTTGTAAAAAATAAAATAATTTGAATATTTAGGTGTAGTGATTTGATATATAATTCAAAAAAAAATATTTTAACATGTATATATAAGTTATAATTAAGCTTATTTACTAATTTGGTCTCAAATTGGAAAAGACAAAATTAGATCGTTTTAAGAAATAAGGGTACTAAATTGAACAAAAAAATAAATAGAGGACTAAATTGAAAACAATTATTGTCACTACTACGTGTCATGACAGTAAATTGTCATGTGGCACGACGGTAACCTGACACGTGGTAGTACTACCAAAAAAATGTATTTTAGCGACCACCGAATTCGGTCGCTAAATAACATAAATCAGTCACTAATACCTTTTACAACTGAATTAGCGACTGAATTTATGTGGTAGCAAAATCCTTGGTGGCAAAAATAATAACGATCGATTTTTATTTAGTCGCTAAATAGCTAACAAAATATCAATCGTTATTTGGTTCCTAAAAGTTTGGTCACTTCCCAAGCATAGGAGACCAATTTAGCAACCAGAGGTGATACTAAATTCGGTTGCTAGTTTGATCACAAAAGATAGCTAGTTAGTGACCAACTATTTCGGTCGCTAAAGTATGATTATTATATTTATGTACAATTTTTTTTGGTCGGTAAATTGTTGGCAAAGTTATGAGACAAACAGTGACCAATTAAATTGGTCGCTAAAGTGTGATTATTATAATGATATACAATTCTTTTTGTCGTTGAAATGGTGGCAAATTTTTTTATCAACAGGGACTAATATTGGTTGGTCACTAAATTGGTGGCAAAGTTGGGAGACTAACAGCGACCTATAAAATCAGTCACTGATTAGCAGGAAAAACAAAAAATATTTTTGGTATTATTTACGATTTTTACCTGCTTCAAAATACTATTTTTACATGTTTATGAATGATAAAATTTAATCAAGCTAAGTAATAACAAACTACATTAAATAATATAGTAAAGTGTAGTGCATACATTACAAGTGGTAAATATATAACATGATCCAAAAGAACAAAACAAAAATAGTTTGAAAGTGAGCAACATTGAAAGACACCAAATAACTAAACATGAAACTAATGATCTATTGGTCTACTATCAGCGATATGGTCTACTCTATCATCTCTAATTGTAGTAGGATCACTAGGACCTGGCACAACATTCTTCAAATGAGTATGTTGCAAAATAAGTTTCATTTGTTCATCTTGTTGGCGTATACGTTCATTTTGTTCATGCATACGTTCACTCTGTTCGGCATGATTTTTCAGCAAGTGTTCAACCTTTTCTTCAAGTGTCTTCTCTTTGACATTCTTTGCCATAAGTTCAGCATTCAACTTTTGAATAGTCTCATGCATTTCTTCTATTTGATGTACTACTGGAGCTTGGCTAGTAGAAGAGTGAGAACCTACAAAACTATAAAACTTTTTGCTTAATGTACTAAGTCCATACACATTCCCTTTCTTACTTTCACCTCCAACAACACTAAAGTGTATTTCATTCTCATTAATAAAGTGAACATGAGAGTTTTGTGAAAATGAGCTTTCATGCATGTATTGTTGTTGGACTTCTTCTCGGCGTTGCTTATATTTTTCCGAAAAATAATAACATAAATTATTCTCAAGAAGGAAACACATAACAAACTTTAAATTATAACATTAAATGTTAAACATACTACAAGGTTACGGGCCTTATCATTGACCCATTCTGCATTCTTCTTATCGAAGATGAAAACTACTTCCAATAACACCAAGGTCACAAACAACTTAACTATTCTGCCATACACTCTCAAGGGTTTAAAACATGGTTATTAATTCAATAACAGCTTACTTAGGTTGTGTGTTATAGTCACATGTTACCCAACTTAACCAATCAGCGTCACGGTTGCCCACTCATGAAAGATCACTATTTCTAATCATTTTACAAGCTTACCTAAACATATTAATAAAATGCCTATTATAATGAAGATGTTTTAGAGTTGAAGTAAAAGGAGTTATTTTGTGACTCTTGTTGACTCTGTTGGTACTCGGTGTAGAAGCCAAAGTTGATAGAAAGTGATGCCAATGAAAGAATTCTCAACAACGTGATTAAAATATTAAAATTATTGATATTTTTATAATTAATAATATTATTGAATGTTTAATATACATAATTAAAATTATTATTATAATTATTTTATTTAGCTGGTGTTATATATATATATATATATATATATATATATATATATAATATTAGGTTAAATTACTCTTTTGGTCCTCAAGTTTTTCGTTGTCTTAATTTGGTGTTCATTTTCTTAAAAGTAATTCAATTTGGTCCTTGTCATTAATTTTGACTAGACGGTGTTAAAGTCAATGTCACTTGTCAATTTCTGATTTTTTTGAATTTTTTTTGAATTTTTTACAGGTGTCATTTCACAGTTGTGTCACGTGTTAAAATGACTCAATTTGGTCCCTATATTTGCTTTTAGTTTCAATTTAGTCCTAATTTTTGTAAAAATGAAGCAATATTGTCCCTCCTTAAATTGACACTCAATTTCATTTTTTTATAAATCTTATGATGATATTCTTAATAAAATTGACATTTTTATTAAATATTTGTAGAAATATTTTTAAAAAGCTTTTTTTTAGTTTTATTATTAAAAAAAGTTCAACCCCAAACTTAATTTCAAAAATTAACAATTTTGTCATCATATATAAAGGCATTAAGTGTATCATGTTATACAAAGTTAGTGAAGATTAAAAATCAAATAACTTGGCACACATAAGTTTAGGAACTAAATTTCAAGTTCAAAACAAAACCAAAGTCTAATGTTTTGTATAGAATTTAAAGTTAATTTAAAATATTTATAGAAATATTTAATAAAAACGTTAATTTTAGTAAGAATATCACCATAAGATTTATAAAAAAATAAATTGAGTGTCAATTTAAGGAGGGACAATATTATTTCATTTTTACAAAAATTGGTACTAAATTGAAACTAAAAACAAATATAGGGACCAAGTTAAGTAATTTTGACATGTGACACAACTGTGAGGTGACATGTGTAAAAAATTAAAAAAATTTTAAAAAAATCAAAAAATTCAAAAATTTAAAAAAAAAAACAGAGATTGACACGTGGTGTTGACTTTAACACCTTATGGTCAAACTAACGGTAAGGACTAGATTGAATCATTTTTAAGAAAATGAGAACCAAATTGAGACAGTAAAAAATTTGAGAACCACACTGATATTACTTGATAAATAGAGGGACCAAAAGAGTAATTTAACCATAATATTATTTACTTTAGTTTTTTTAGTAGTTGTTTTCAAATTTTGTTATAATTTTTTTATTAAAAAATTAAAAAATTAGTAAATTTAAATTGTTTAATCTAATCAAAGTATTTTAAAAAACTAAATAATTTAAAATAGAAATTATTCCGAACAATAGCTAAAATTTTTTATATCTTTATTTTAGAGTTTTATAGAATGAAGTGGTATATATATTTTTTTAATCTTTTATTTTTAATAATTTATTATTTATTTAACGTGAATATTTGAGTTTCTTTCTCCAATTTAGGTACTTGAAATATAACTCAACAAACGAGGACTCTGAAAATGTTGACTTATAAAAACGATTTTAAAAACAAAAATTTAATAAAATATTATTTTGTATTTGAAGAATGTATTTTATTACAAATAATACAAAATAAAAATGATACACATAACTAGAAAAATCACTAATCTTCTTTGCATGATGTCTAAGTAAGCATTTAACTTAGCAAATAAAAGTCAAACCAAATTATACATATTACACAAAGGTGGTCAATTGTTTTTAATTGTATTAAATTCGAAATTGTCAATACTTGTTGTATGAAAAAAAATTCAATGACGAACTAGATCGTAACTAATATTATTTTACATGCCAATGTTTAGTGACACAATTAAATATTAAATTTTATTTTTCAACTAAAAACAATAAATATTTAGCAACTATTAAATTTTTGGATCTTAATATAACATTTACCATAAACCCTAACCCTAAGTTTTAAAACCCTACCCTTAAATCCCAAACTCTAAACACACATCTAATGCAATTTTAAAAATATTGAATTTAGCGACCAAAAACATTTGGTCGCTAATTAATGTGTTCAATATTTAGCGATCACAGAATATCGGTTACATATTCATACGTTAAAAACATTACATTTAGCGACCAAATAGTTTTCAGTCGCTAATTACCATGTAATAAATATTTAGCGACCACAAAGTTTTCGGTCACTAACTATAAAAGTATCCATATTTAGTGACCACTATACTTTCGATCACTGATTCATCCATTAAAAACATTTTAGTTAGCGACCAAATATTTTTCAGTCGCTACTTGTCATGAAAAACATATTTAGCGTTGATTTCGGTCGCTAATGCAAATTTTATTCGATCGCTAATGTGGTTGCTAAAAGGTATACGTTCATTTGTATAAATATAACTATCGATTTAGCGACTAAATTTTAGCAACTATATGTTAAGGTCGTTATTTCAGTCGTTGATTAAATTTATGTAAGTACAATAGTATTTGTCGCTATATTGGTCACTGATTGCAACACAAATAATTCAGTGGCTAATTCGGTTGCAGATAGCAACCTATATTTTTTGGTCACTAATTTTGGTCGCTAAAACACTAATTTCTAGTAATGAGTTTATAAAGTTTTAGAAAAAAAATTAAAAAAAAAAGAATTTAAAATTTAAAAAAAAATTGAAAAATTTTACGGCTTGACACGTGTCATGTATGGATACAATATTAATTCTAACTTAACGGAAATAACCAAATTAAATCCTTTAAAAATAATTTGAAAGACTAAATTGAACCAACCAATAATAAAGGAACCAAATTCAACCAAACCAAAATATTAGAAGACTAAATCAGTAATTATACCATTAAAATAAGAAACAAATTGGTTAAAATTACTTAAAATTAATTTTAACAAGGTTATTCCCAAATGAAAATTTCTCTTCGGATCATTTTAATGTAGTGTTTCTATAAAATTATTTATGTAATAATTTGAAAGACTAAATTGAACCGACCAAACCAAAATATTAAAAAACTAAATCAGTAATTATACCATTAAAATTAAAATAAGAATCAAATTGGTTAAAATTACTTAAAATTAATTTTAACAAGGTTATTCCCAAACGAAAATTTCTCTTCCAATCATTTCAATTTACTGTTTCTATAAGATTATTTATTTAATAATAACTACAGTAAATTACAATGATATTTTATGTATTTTTAATTTTAATTATGATATGTATAAATTTATTTTAGGATTAATATTTCAATTTTCATACAAAAATTTAATTAATCTCTTTTCAAAATTTTAAATTTATTTAGTTTTAAACTTAAAAAATACGTGAATTTAGTTCTTTTAATAAATTTTGTTAAATTAATTTAAAGTTTTTAAATATTTTCTAGTCTTTAGGTATTTTACTGATCCATCAAATTTCTAACAGAATTATAACGTGTAATTTTTCTTAAAAAGAAACAAAATGACATCATTTTATCATTGTTTTCCAAAACAACGCTCACTTTTACTTTATTTTTCTATTTTGCTTTTTTTTCTTCATGATATATCATCACTTTATTAAAATTTATAACCAATAACTTGAGAATAAAACTAATGAAATAATTATAGTTGAGTAAGAAAATATGTAATCTAAATTTTTACTCAAATTATAATTTGGTAAAGGTTAACATTTATGTGATACAAAATACTACCACGTTTTAGTCGTGCTGTGATTTTTTTCTTATTAACAATAAAAAAATGTGTTGTGATTTAAATGTTTTTGCTTTCCTAGCGACAATTACGGTCTCATAAAATTTCAGTATGAATTTCAGGTTTGAAAGATCCAAAATTCACGGATTTTTTTTTTTGTTTCAATTTATTTATTTATTTTTAAATAGTTAAATTAAATTATTTTGTAATTCTTTAAATATTATCTATAGTTCTATACTATCTATACTATTATTCGCAGAAGATTGTCCATTTTTGGTGTATATGTTTATTTTCTATATTTATAATTTAAATAAATACTTTTTTAAATTAAAATAATTACTTTATCAGTTTTATTCTTTAAATAACTTTTTTAAAATTAATATTTTTTATTTCATTGTATTTTAAAATTTAAACATTTTTTAATTAAAATAATTATTTATAACAATTTTTAAAATTATTTATATTTAGTTTTATAATTATAATAATACTAATTTTATTATTATTTCGTTATCGTAAAAATTAACCAGACTAGTTTATTAAATAAAACTGTTTCCTTCAAAGTCCTAAACATTAAATTATTAAACTGAATCAGTTAATTAGTAATTATTAAACTATAAATTTTAATAAATTTTTAAGAGTAATTAAATTGTATTCAAATACACACAAATTCGTAAAGAACAAAGATCCAAACACATTAATTATCTTTTATTAAGGTAATAAATCCTCATACTATAAAACAAAATACAAAATCATATTATATGTACTTTTTTCAACTAAACAAAGTCAAATATCTCTTTTTCGAGTCAAAGAATTTCTTCTTTATAACTTCAATTTATGATTTTTTTTTTATCCAGTGTTGTCAAAATGGACCATTTGGTTCGATCTGGCTTGATCTATTATAGGTTAATCATTTATTGAATCAATTCAATCTGACTCATTTATTAAGGAGTAAAAAGAAAATTCAAATCTAGTTTGACCTACCATGAGTTGGTGAATTAAACAGGTTGATTCACTGACTTTCTTAATTAAAAAATAATACAAATTTTCTTAGTCCCAAAAAATCTAAATTATAATTGTGATTAAAATCTAAATAAAATTCAATACAATCTAAATATAATCCAAAATAATGTTCAATCCTAATACAAACCAAAATCAAAAAAATATAACGTTTGCATTTTTCAACCCAATATGTTGGCTAAAAAAAAAAATAGTCCAACCCAATTCAAATTCAAAACAATTGTGTGACCCTTTATTTACAGGTGGATTGGTGAGTCAACCCAATTCACCACCGGTTCAACCCGAATTTTTGGTGGGTTGAGTTTAAAATTAACTAATACATAAATCTGTAAAAAATTTTAACCCAACCCAATCCGGACTTGTAGTGGACCAGGTTGGTCCATGAATTCTGACCCACTTTGACATTCATACCTTTAACCTTATTTATACTAGCGAACACACAAGCGCGATAGCGCTTGTGTGTTTGCATTTTCTTAATTTTCATAAAATTTTGAGTCAAGATGAATAAGAAATATATAATTAAATGTAAAATTTGAAAAATAAAATATGTACACATAAGAAATTTTGAACATAACGGTTAAAGACAAAAGAAGTTTTAAAATAATAATTAATTTTAAAAATAATAATTAAGGGTAAAACAAGAATATTAAAATGTGGACACAAAAGATGGTATCTCTTTACATATTGTTATAGATAATAATAATAATAATAATAATAATAATAATAATAATAATAATAAGAAAAATAGGATTAAAAGTCCTTCAACTTCTAGTAAAAATTGGAATTAGTCCCTTATTGAAACCTTGAACCAATTTAATTCCTTGTCTTTAGAGATGCATGCGTGAATTTAGTCCTTTAAACTAAATTTTTTAAAATTTATTTGACGTTTCAGACTAATATTAAAGTGAACATATCTAATCCTAATAATCTACATTTACATAATTGAAAGATTAAATTGATTCAAAATTTATAAAAAATCTAATTTCAATTTTCACCCTGAAAAAATCAAAAACATATTAAACCCCCATAATAACCGAAATAATAACCCGTAAAAAATTCGATCCATATTTATACACTTTTAAGTCTAGCTATGTATCATTAGAAAAACTTAATCGGTGAGCTCTCCTTTTCATTCATTTTTCCATCCACACGTTTATCTTCAAAACAACGTCGTTTTTCTCACACAAAAAAAAAAGAAAAAGAAGATAAATACAGAGTTGATTTACACTTTATAATAATAGATATTTTTTATAAAAAAGTAGCTGTAAAAATGATAAATACAGCATGAAATGTTGATTTTTGATTTACATTTTATAATAATAGATATTTTTTATAAAAAAGTAGCTGTAAAAGGAATGATTAAAAATTTGAAAAAACGAAAAAAATGTTTGATCGAGCTCACTCACATCATATCCGTACGTAGGATTGCAACAGTTTCGGTTTGAAAGAGATCCAGCCCAACCCTGACCTCACCTAAACCCAAATACGAATTTGTTCTTCTCCGTTGTTTTCCCTGTATATAAATACCCCCTTTCTTCACCATTCTCTTCCACGCCCTAACCGCAGCACCAATCCCAAACGCTCCAATTCCCTTCAGATCGTTCCCGCGTTGTGAATGGTAGAAACCTCGTCCTCCTTCGGTTTCATGCGCTCCCTTTCCCCATCAAGGGCGAGCGCTCCCTCCCATTCCTCCCTCTTCGGCTCCTGCAAACAAGGCTGGTACTACCGCTGCCTCGGCGTCGACCCCTAAATTCCAACACATCCAAACAAATTCGCAATTTTAACACAAACCAAACCCTCACCAGCTTCAATTTTCAGATCTCCAAATTTCGGATCCTTCTTTTTCCTCTACTTTCTTTGTTTGTTTATTTCTTGTCTTTTGGGGCACGATGTTGTTGAGCAAGCAGAAGAAGAACCACAACGTGAAGAGGTTCCTCATCAGCATTAACGTGCTGGGGAGTGCAGGGCCTCTTCGCTTCGTCGTCAACGAGGAGGAGCTCGTCGCTGCGGTCATCGAGACCGCGCTCAAGAGTTACGCGCGGGAGGGGCGCCTTCCTCTGCTTGGGACCGACAACGCTGGATTCTCTCTCTATTGCCCTCATCTTGGGCCTGATGGTAATTTCCCCCCGCAACTTCATACAATAACGTGTTTCTTGTTTTCATTTACAATATTCCTTGTCATTTTTTCACGCCTTTTTTTATCATTGATTGGGATTTTCGATCATTTTACAGAATTTTCTGTGAAGATTCTTCTTGTTTTCTGTGAAAATTGATTTTGGTTAGGTTAACGCTGAATGATTCAACGCTTTCATGTTGTAATTTCAAAAACCGTGTTAATTATAGTCTTTTTTATGTTCTCCATAGGACCTAAATCATTTTTTTTTATTTAATAAAAAAAATTAAATTTACTGCATTCAGCACATTCAATGGGAGATTTAGAATTAAAGATGAATTTTTTTTGTATTTGATTCTTGGGTTAGATTTTGATATTGCTGAACATGCATTTTGGTTTCGAAGTAAATAGATTCAATCGGCTGTGAGAAACGTAATTGTTTAATCTTACCAGCATTCACACGATATTAGGTTTAGGGAATTGAGAATTTGAGTTGCATTCTGGATTTGGTTCTTGGATCATCTTTTAACATGGAAGTCCTAATTAGGATTTTGTGTTTTATGATAATGGTAGTGAAAATCCTGAATTGTGGTTGGAATAAGAAAGAAGAAAACTGAAAATTTGTTAATCTGGTTTTGATGTTGATGCAGCTCTGAGTCCGTGGGATACAATTGGATCACATGGAGCGAGGAATTTCACGCTTTGCAAGAAGGCGGAGAATGCGAAGGAGGCAGTTGATGACGGAAGAGGGTCGAGTGCCGGACTTCCCCGGCGGGGAAGTGGCAGCTTGAGGTCTTGGCTCAACAGGTCCCTCAACCTCAAGATCTATTCCCATTAATTAATTCAATCAAATTCAAGTTCCGAGTTGTGGACAATTTTTGTAATGTTCTTTTTCATTGTCGTCGTCGTCATCATTATTATTATTTTTGGTTACTTTTATTTCGACATATGATATTATGTTGCACCTCCGATATGTTACTGTCATTGGTCGCCATAGCAAGATGCACCTCTGAACTCTTGCATCAATAAAGTTGTTTTCTTTTTGGGTTGATTGAAGCTTGTGATTACACCTGCAAGTTGTGACAAATTGAGAGTTGGATGCGTTGAATGGACGATTGTTTTACATCGTGTATTGGATTTCGCAAGACACGTGTTTGACCAGCCAGCTCATGACTTAAATTTACTTTCAAATATGCTGTGGGTTGGTGAACCAAGATTGGAAGATAGCAAAGGGAGATCTCTGAGCTTTTGTTTTTGGTTTCGTACTAGCGAAGGGCTAAAGTATTTTTTAGAACATATTTTCTTTATAAAGAAAATAATTTATTCATTTTATTATTATTATTATTATTATTTTACAAATAGTATATATAGCAGATATTAAAAACCAGAATCATCAGAATATTTTCTCTCACAAGTCGTGTTTAGCTTTCTAAGGAGCGTTTGGTTTAGGTTATTTATGGCTTAATCTGACAGAAGAGAAAGGAGCAATCAATCTAGATAGAAAGATGCATAAACACCGCTAACTACTGCCATAAGGTTAACGGTAACCAGTATGTATTGGAATAAAAATAAAAATTCATAGTTAACTATAATTATAATTAAAGGAACTATGACTTAATATAGATTTATTTTATTTAAAGAATAAAAGTGTTGATAAATATGGTATAAATATATTTGATATTTTATTTGATGCAAGTTAAAATATAATAAAATAATTATATTTTCTTATTACTAAAAAAATAAAATATAATTACACGTAAGAAATTTTAAATTATAAAAAAATAAAAAATAGAACTAAATAGCCAAAAGTTAAAAAAAAATACCATTAAAATATAAATTAAATAATAAAATAACTGTATATTAATGTTGTTGAAAATTTCGAAGAAATTTTATTTTTACAAAAATAAAAATAATATCTGTTACATTTCAAGTTTTTCACATCTCAAACTTTCATTGAAAAATTATTATTGTTTAGAAATTTTGAAAGATATTTTTATCCTTATAAAAATTTGTTATATAAATTTATAATATAATTAATTAATAAAATTAATTATTTTAACTTTTAATATAAAATGATGAAATGAAATATCATTAATTAGATTTTAATTGGTGGACGCTGTATATCATCTTCCCACACTTAATAAAATAATAAATACAAAATAAAATAAAGATACATAGATATCATTATCCTATGAAAATTACATAAAAAGGATTTAGATTCTCAGTCTTTGTAAAAGTCGTTATTATTTAGGGAGAGTATGTTTTAATACTTAATTTTGGCAAATGTCCCTATACTTATATGGAATAAAAGGCTAAATAGTTAATAGTTGATAGTTACGTATTCCAAATGTCTCTGAAAAAATGTTGAAGAACTTCAAACAATATTCCTTTCAGTCGACCTGGAGTTTTGGTGAACCATCTTTGCGTGAAGAAAAAGTGCAAATGCCTTGAAAATATCATATTGAACTCTTCAACTGTCGTTACATTTCAATCCATCACCTTTTGGTTGCACGGTCATCTTTTTATTCTTCAACCAGATTTCCACATCTTAGGTTTTGTTTGGTAAAGCTTGATAAGAGTTTAAAAATAAATGAGAAGTTAAATTGTAATTTTTGTATCTTAAAAGTTACATATTTTTAAACCTAATTGTCTCACGATAAAAGTGAAAATAAAAGTATTTGTAAAATTAAATTACTCAGATAAACTTATTTTTAAGGATAGAAATTACTTATGTATAAAAACATACATTTAAAGTTTAAATTAATTTTAAATATACTAAAATAATTTGAATAATACAATAAAGTTTAAAAATAGTTTAAAAATTACAATATAAAGAAAAATTTAAATATATCTGCAGTTCTATAAAATTAATGTGCTTTAACTTTTATTTTATAAAAGAGTTCTTTCTTTCATAAGGTTGAAACTTTTTTAATATGTCAAAAGTGAATATCCAAAAGAGTTTAAAAGTCAAATGAGTGTTTGATTTACCTTTAAAAGTCAAATTTTGTAGAAAGGCGTCTTAATTCCCCATGAATGAATTCTCCCTATAAACCACATTTGATTTTGAATATGAAATTGGATTTGCAAGAATAAAATGATTCTTCCTACAGTATAAATCACATTTGATTTTGAATATTAAATTAGATTTGTAAGAATTTTAAGTGTCTCGAAAGTGTAAAACTCTTTCTTATGTGTTCTTATTTTAGATATCTTCTACTAATCTATGATACAATTATTCTTGTTCTTAAACTATAACGTGTTCTTGCACGTTTTATCTTATTCCATTTTTTATTTTCACTTTACAACTTTTTTTTTTTCGTTTTGTTGCTGATGGTATACGCCCTAGTCTATTTAAAAAGAGTTATACAAGGTGAAGAAAAACTTTTTTCTTTTATGTCATTTTGGAAAATCTTTAATAGATTAAAAATATTTAGACCTTGTATTAAGGGTCATGTAATGTAGAATTTTTTTTAGGTCTTATAGGGTCTTTGAACAATCTTGCTTAAGTTGTCGGCAATGCTTGTGCCTAGTTTAAGTGAATCTTAGGTGATTAATTTTGTAACCCTAGCTTGGTGGAGAGACATGGCAAGCTATTAGTGGAGAGTTTTGTTACTAAGGTAGTGGTCATGTGTTGCTTTCCTAATGGAGAACTTTTGCTAAAGTGGCTTTCCACATGACACTCTAGGAGTGTGGAGTTTTTCTTAAAGTTAGAGCATCACATGTCATGCTCTCATTTACCAAGATGATATTTTTAGGGTTTGGTGTAAAGTAGCATTTTTAGGGATTTTGGTCTACTTTGGAGACACCTTACTCTATAAATAAAGGTGTCTCCCCCCATATATTTTCACCTATGAATTGAGTAATGTTATGTTGTCAAAATTGTATCATACTACTCATTTAGGTCACCAAAATGCTAGAGCATTCCATGTGGTCTCCTCTAGCCACCCTCCTCTTGAATTGGCCCAATCTCTCTTAAGAATACACTAAACACCACCATAACATCTCCCCTTGCTTGTATAATATAGCTTGGAGGAAGAGCCACTATCTCACCACCCCAAACACCATAAAACTAAGACACCCACCACCCTTTTCCATAACTTTTGCACAACCATCTTCCTTGAAGATTTCCATCTTGGCTTCAGTCATATTGCTCGGAAGGAGCTCTTCCATCATTTGGTATTCATAACTTAGGTTATTGTGTTTTCCTTTGTGTTATACTAACCTTGTCTTGTTGTAGCTATCATCAACCTCCCTTGAACAAAAAATATTGTTGGTAGTAAACATCTACGATTTTCAAAATCAAACTGCATCTAGCTTAGAGGTCCAAAATATACATTTTTATAGTCAAATGAAAGTCCTTTGAGTCTAGTTTCCAACTAATGAATTCAAATTTTTGCCCTTATTTAATGTTTAAATTTGGGGATTTAATTGAATTTTAGTGCTTAAAAGATTGATTTAATTTGAATATATGATAATTGGGTTTAATGAGTTTGAGATAAAAATAGCTTAAAAAGTGATTTTAGTTGCATAAAATATTCTTGGATATTCTAACGTTTGTTGATGTAGCTGAAGTTAGATTTGGTTCATTAAAGGTGTGAAATTGAATTGTTCTGAGTTACAAAATAGGGTCAAAATTAATCAATTCTGGAAAGAAATTAACAAGGAGCTAAATTACATATACAATCCATTTTTTAGCAATGAGCCGCACAATCAACTTTTACTGTTGCACCTCCCTAAATTACTAACTTCCACCCCTCCTATCACTTAAACTCAATTCAACCAGATTATGCCATGTGACAATCCTCCACTAATTAAACTGATCAACCAGAACATGACATGTGTCTAAATCCAAACACTCATAAACTAACCAATTAGAGCTCATCGTGTAACGTCCTAGTCAGAAATTACTTATTTAAAATTAAAATGATACAAATATTAATAAACAACATTTATTACTAAAATACTTTCCCAAAAACACGAAAAATTAAATCTTTATTTCAAACGTGCCAAATAATAATTCATAAAGGGCACTTATTACAAGTAATAAAACAGTTCATAACACTGATTACAAAATCATTCATAAAACTCATAAAACATATGTAAAACTCTTATGTTGGCCCCACTCTGTCTCTAAGCATCCACATGCCCACCTACATCAACATCTGCTCCCATGTAATGAGTTACATGATCATTGCCAAACACACACAGATAGGGTGAGCTCAAGTAAAAGGAAATACAATATAAATTAATAATACAATTTCAAACCCATGACTCGTATTAGAACCCCAATCCTTAATCTTCGACTTCCAAATGTTTCGTTGGACGCCTCTTGATTTTACACCCATTGATGATTACATTGAGCGATCTTTGCTACCACAAGTGCCTACTCGCCCCTCCGATTATAAGCCACCACCTAATAGTCCACACGCGGGAATAAATTTGCCACGACCACGATCCGCGACACCAAGTGGAGTTCCCCAATTTGAACCATAGTCCGTATTTATGCCAGGACCACCAAACTCGTTAGCTAACACTCAAGAGGGCAATCTTCCGGAACCCATCAATATGAGCCATGATCTCGCACACCCCACTGGACTTTCAAAACCACCAGGCTACAACCTCAAGTGGCCACATGTTATCCCAATACAAGTTGCACTCGTAACTGGGCCCCAACAAAGCATCGCATCAAGACCTCCATCCAAAGTTGTGTAGAATCCTCTTCGCGATCCAACTCTGCACCCGAAATCGCCTGGCGTATCACTCGCGTTATTAAGCGGAAATTGGTCCCCGACCACTTGGCGGTCTCTTCCCTTCGCCAACCAACAAGCTTTCCCAGTGCCTCTGTCAGCGAACACTGCCTAGCGGAGCCTCCCTTTCCGCCAAGCGCCACGTGAATCCAGTTGCCACTACCACTGTTTTAGGTCTCCATCGCCTATTTGCTCGTCTCGTGTCGCCAGGTGCTATACCAGTACTGCAATGCTACTAGTTTTTGGCACTCTTGATTAGGTTCCAATGCACCCCAATCATACACCACACAACTCATATCATACTACAATTATCCAGTCATAATCCCTATGACTGAATCATAATGCATACATCCATTTACCAACATTTCATAATTAAAACATGCATTTATACAATTATCTATGAAATTTACCATACCCTTATTCTTTTAACCAAATGCAACATGCCACACTGCATTTCTACAAACATCATAGATTGCACACAATAACAATAACCAAAACAGGCACTTTATCACATCATAATCATAGAAACCTTTACTTTTACATGCATTTGGTCCCAATCATCACACACTTACATATATAATTAGTTGTCTTACTTATATACATTTACTTCATACCTCCTCTACCACTTAAGACACTATATGCACAAAATTACCAGATCAACTCCAAAGAACGCAGATCACAGAATAAAACTCAGACCTCGTTGTTCTGATGTGTCACCTGACAGCAGTTCATGCGCCATTAGACGGTGCATACAATTCTAGAAAAATCCCAGATTGTTCTACACCTGCGTAAACCCTAAAACCCCAAATCAACAATTCCAGCAGACGTTTTGACATAATTTTAAGATTCCAACATTGCATAGGGTTCATGCTTATTCAATTTAGAATTAATTTCATAAGGCACATCAGAATCATAAACATAGATCACTTTTATTCATCCCCAATCCCCAACATGAACCTTAATTTCCCACTCATGCAAGATCCATGTGATTTTCAGCAATTAAACAATCTCAGATAATAAATCACCACGCCAATCATTTGCTTACATATATAATCTCACTCCACACATCACCACACCATTAAACCACCAAAAACTAGAAGAAACTTGGCAAGCCAGTTCGTGTCGCTTGGCAAACAAGCCGTAGTTGCCAGGCGGTGCATGGAGAAACCCAAAAAATGTTTTCTGGAGGCATGAGTCGCCTGGTGGGCCTTCAACACCGCTAGGCGGTTTATGGAAAGTCCAGAAAGATGAACTTACGTAAAATTTTAGCAGAATCAAAACATCTCATGCATTTCATACATCACATATTCATACAATTAAACACAAAACACAAAGTGGAACTCCCCTAACCTGGATTCCTTGCTAAAATTTGAAATTTGCTTAAGTTCTCCTTGCTCACAATGGTTTCAGCCCTTGTCTCCTCTCCACATTCCCTCTAAGCTCTTGTTTATTCAGCCTTCCCAATTGTTCACGCTAGGTTTTATGACCTTTCTCATTCATACCAAAAATACTTTTACAAATAGAAAGCTCAATTTGTCTTTGCCAAGGTTCGAACCATAACAATCCACTTCCGAAGCAAGTGCATAACCAATTCAAGTAATTCATGTTTCGTGATAATTCTTATAATTCTATGATTATATTAAACATCATCACGATCAAACATTTTATTATTAAAATAATATCCAATTAAAATAACACACAATTTGGCATAAATTGTAGGACTTGAACCCAAGTCCTCTCAATACAATCAAGTATTCTCAACCATTTGAACCAGTACTATTCCACATCATAAAAATCAGTATTAAATGTCATAAAGGCTTCCACTACCCACATTTATTAATTAATTGTTTATTTAATTAATTAAATTTCTCTGGTCTTACACGTCGTGTCATCATCTTCTTCCCATCCTCCAAACAGAAACCCTAGGTGTTTCTCCTCTTCCATCATCCTTCCACCTACAAATTTGCACCACCGTAACCTCAACGACAGCCACTGCGCCGTCCACTGCACCATTCACGTTCCAACCATTCCTGCACCATCACGCCAGGAACACGTACTTGTTGGAGCTTTTGAGCGACAATGTGCCATCTTCGCCTTGCAACAAACCTGCACATAAAAAACGCACCAAGCGTTGCTGGCGAACGCTGCAGAAAACACTCCTGCAGCAAGATGCAATGAAAACGAAGCAGAATCATGAGCCATCATTCAACCATCAAGTTGCGCACCATTTGGTCATATCATGTTTGTTGGGTCATTTTTTATTTTGAAATTCATCTATGTTGTCTAGTTTCATGTCAGTCCTTTACATGTCATTTTCTTTTAGTCTAGCTTTTGAAAAAAAAATCACAAAAATATATGCTTAACTTTGTTTTCAAAATTTAACTATATACATCCATTTGAGTACTTTTACTTTGCATTTTAGAGTTCACACTTGTCATTAGACCATTGAAAAGTTCTTATCCTCATAGGTAATTGTTTTCACTCAAACTCCCATGTTTTTGGGCAAAAGTATCTCTCTCAACACTCTAGGACAAGAAACATTGCCATAAGCTTGTGCAAAATGTAAATTCAACTATTGAGAGGTCATCAAGACTTTTTACAATTTTTATTGTGGTTAGGATGAAAGTAGGTTAAACGAATGGTAATCAAGGCTACAAATTAGAGAAAATGTGAGAAATTATGGGAAAATATTTTGGAACAATAATGCAAGGTACTTAATATTTTTATTTCAGGCCAAACTTCATTCTTTTCTTTTTTGATGTTGTCAACCTTTCCACTTTATTTTTCAGACTTCCTTCATTTTTCAACCAAGGATTTTTTTTTTTTCATTTAAGCATATTTTTCTCTATATATTTTTCAAAATCAACCACTACTCAGCTACACTCCCTTGCACTCAAGTTCCAAAACAATTCCAATCCTTTCACAACCCCTCACAATTCTCTAATTAGGTATTTATTTGATTTTTTAGGTTTAAATGGCTTGTAATGGGCTAATAAACCAAGAAATGACTTAAAAAGCTCAAAACAAAGGTGAAATGGAAGAGATCTATGAGTTGGTAGGATAAAGAGGCCTAAATCACATCAAAAGTGTATCCTAATGCTCAATTGTATCAAGAGAAAGTGCACAAGTTCTAGAATGTCATTAACCTAGGTGCAATCACACAACATGGAATCGAAAGCTCAAGACTCACTAGGTTGAAATCTAACAAGAGTGACTCTAGAGTTAATTCATCACAAATCTAAGCATTTCTACCTATTTTAACTCATCCTAGCATGCTAGCTCATATTTCTCTTAGCTTTAGAAAACAAAACTCAGCACAACAACAAAAATTTCTCTCGTCTATTTAACTTGCAAAAAGGTTTTCACAAAAGGGTTTTAAAAAAAAAAAAAAAGCTGCAACAAAAACTCAATCATGTAAAAGACTACTTCCTAAAACTAAAACAAGAAATGAGATTCACTAAAAAAGCAAATAACGTCATAACACACTTGAACTCAAATAGTACCATATAAACAAAAAAAAAACAAATAGATGAAACATAATATAAGTCAGTCCTATGGTGGACACTAATTGTTCTTACATAGCTGAAAGTATATTTTGCCAAGACGCCAAGAGCACTCAAAATGCTTCAAGTCCTCAACTCCATGGGCTATTCGTCCTTATCGAGGATATTTGTTCTCCTAAGGTCAAATAGGGGTTGTGCTTGTAGAAGACACTTCATCACTCAAGTCCGCGAAATGTATTAAATGGAAATAAATATAGAAACTAATAAATGTACTCAACATACCTTGTAAAATGTGTTATTTACACTAACATTTATGGACTTTTATCTAGATAGACATGAACCACATGGTCCAATTACCTGTTAATCTTGAATTGTGTTGGTCAATTAGAATTATTATAACCATATGACTTATGAGGTCGACTTGATTGAGTAGGAATGTGTTGGATAACATACACCCGATCAAGGACAAGTAGTAGACTGATATGGCCGAGGGATACTTAGCCATGTATAGTACACATTACAACACAAATTATTGGTTTAAATTTTAAAAGAACATATTGAAACATCTTCAACCATTATATTTTGGCATATTTGGTTTGTTTAATACATGTTTTGCAATCATTAAACACACAACAATCATTTCATGAGTCAATCATCTTAATTTCAACTTCCAATTTCCAATTTCCAATTTTTCATTTCATTAGTATTCTTTTTCAAAATAACAACAAAATTGAAGGTATAAGCTTAATTCAAATTTTATTTTCTTAAATAAGAAGTTATTTAAATTACTAATTATTTTAGATGAACAACATTTAACAGTTTATCCTCAATTTGATAAATAGTCCTTTGCGATAGTTATAAATATCCTAAGAAACGTATATGAAGTTTTATCTTCGTACGACTTGAGAATATAAAAAAAATCGTATTTAGAAAATTATAATATAAAGTAGAATAATCAAATAATCAAATCAATTAAACAATAATTTGAGTATTTTTCTTTTGTATTTCGTTTTTGAAAAAGAAAACTCTTCCTATTTGTACCTCCATAACTTAATTTGGAGAATTCTAAAAAAACTAAAAAGAAAATCAAGCCTTTAGCATCTATTTCATTGATTGAGTTGTCCTACTCTTTATTATTCATTTCTTTTTCTAAATTCTTTTATAATAAAATAAAATTAATAATACAATTTGAAAATAGTATATTTTTAATTCTTTGAATATTTTTAATACCTATAATTATTCATTCTATTATTTATGAGTTTTGTGATTTTTCGAATAATAAAACTTTCATTACTCTGACTGATTTATATAAACTAATTATTTTGTCAAAGTTGCTAAAGTTTGGATTAATTTATTATTTTTATTATTTAGTGAACCGATTATATTTCATAAAAAATTGGGGCGATATGATATTTTCAATTTTTTATTTACATAACTTTAAATGATAAAAATTGAAAACTACATAAAATAGTACACGATAAGAAAATAAAATTAGATATATAATAATATATAATATTTTATTTCTCAATAATTATTTAAACTTAATTAAATATAATCTATAATTCAATTTAAAAATATTAATATATTCAAATTATAATTATAAATATAACTAAATACTCCATAATATTACGTCTTACACTAATTAACTTTTAATCTATAATTTCTATAAATACACAAATATAAGTTTAAAGCTATTTATTGTAATTAATTAAATTATTCTTTCATCTTACAAATACTTCTATAATTTTTAAACATTTAAATAAAAGCATCTAAAATATCACATTAATGTTGCATTACACTCTATATATTTTATAATATAATAAATCATCCAAATATAAATAAATAAATATATTAAAACTTTTCTTAATTATAACAAATAAAATTACTTTTTCATATCTTTATCTTTCCTCAGTTTAGCGGTTGTGTTGCGATGTAAAATCTCAGATATAGGTCTGGGAGCTCTTGTCTTCGCATCAAATGCTCTCACGCAAACAAAACCTGCCAAATTGTAACAAATGCCAAATTCACATATCTTTAACAACATATATTGAACATATTAATAATTAAATAGTTTCTTACCATTCCAGAAACAATCTTGAATTTGACCCATAGACAAACCTACAATTAAATATATAAAAAAGTTATATTTTATCACAAACAGTAGTATTTATAATTATATATATTAAACGAATGAATTTAGTTACCTCGCATGATTGACGATACAGTCGTCCCAATATAAACTATCCGTTGTTCTAAGTTCCATAACCACTTTCTAGGTACATTCATAGGACGTATCATTGAAGCATAATCAACAAACACCTTAAACATAATTAACAAAAATAAGCATACATATTACAAAAACTAACCTAAATTTAAAAACATTCCACCAATACTTACTTCGTTAACTTGGAAATACGTCCCATTAAGTGGAAAACGACCCCTCATAGCACTTCGACATGGTATCTGTTTATAAATTATAAGTTATTTAATAAAATTTCTTTTCTTTTTTATTTTTTGAAAATCTTAATTCGATATATAGTTACCATAAGAGTTGCAGGTATAGTAAGTGGATTTGCTTCCTCATCCAAATTTGATTCGCTTGACTCTTCTAATTCACCTGAATAAACATAAAGTAAGAAAGTAATATTTTAATACAAAATAAATATTTTACAATATACTAAATAATTTTATATCATAATAATATACCTCTATCCCATAATATTAGGAGATAAGGGCAAGGATCATCTGCTTGCCTTGGTTCGCACTGCATAAAACTTTTTTTTTGTTAAAAATATATATTTAATTTAATTTTTTATATTTAGAATAGAAAAACAAACCTGCATCGCCGACAGCAGAGGATGATTATCTGGCAGAACGTAACTAGAAGAAAATTAAAAACAAAAATGTTAGATATTATTTTTTTTAAATGATAATATTTAAATTGAATGAAAAAACTTACACTAAACGCTCAGTTTTTAGGCGACTAACATCCTTCATTTTTGGCATAGGAATATGATCTGCATAAGGTGTAATGATAGCCGTGGATCGACTAATATCTTGGGTAGATTCTGAATTATAATTATCTTGGCGGTTGAACATGATAGTAGAAATGTCTTCAATGTCTTTACAATCATTCACATGTTCATGTCTATCTGGTGATGGTGGCTGCTCAATGATAGGTTTGCATGGCTTTGGCTCATAAATCACACTTGTTGATTCAGGTAAAGCAAATTTTGATACTGTTTTATCCTCCTCATCTAGCTTTGCTTCAGGTAAGGCTAATTTTGCTCTATATAAGTAAAATATTTAATTAATTACAATAAAAAAAAAGTTACACTTATCTAGTATTTATATAAAATGTAATTCCTACCTCATAAAAGCGCTTTCATAATATTTACACTCAGTTTTCAATGGACAAGCATTACAATTTGGCTTTTGTTTTGTGCAAAACACCTGAAAATAATTTTAAAATGATTACGCGTGAGTCTTATAAATAAAAAAGAATAAAAACAAATCTAAAATAAAAATAAAAAAAATAATAATAATAATAATAATATTTACCTTTCCAAAAGTTATAAGTTGATAATGCAATTCATACCTGTTAAAAGTAATATCATTAGATAAAAAATAATAATTAATGTAAACTATTTAAGATGTGTAAATTAAGATGCCATCATTACAATTGCTGCGGATCAAGTGTGCATAACCGTGGCCAGAGGTATTGTTGAATTTTATTTGAATCAGGAAACCTATACATTAAAAAGAAAGTTAAACTAATGTAATTAATAAATATCCATAAAATAATAAAAATTGAATGATGGAGACTTACATCTCTAAATTATGTATTTGCATATATTCTGGCAATGGTTGGATGGGAACCCATCCTAAACGGACAACAATTCTTGCCACATTTATGTCCACCTTAATATTAACAAAAAAAAAAAAACAAGTATGTTATATAAACAATTTTATATACAATTTAAAAATAATTAAGTTGTATTTAATAAAAAAAATTACCGGAAAAGCATTGTGATGGAGGGCTAAAAGTCTAATGCACTCTACACTCTTTAATCCCAATCCATGTATGGTCAACAGATATTCCCTGTAACAACAATGACGTGTATTATAACAACTTGTTACTTATTTTTATAATTAACAAAATCATAATCATGAAAAAAAATTTAACAAATGAAATAAGTGTTCTTTTAAACTTACTTTACATCTTTTGGTGGAGCATATCTTAACCATTCCAAGTCTAGGCTTCCGTTGGACTCCATCAAACTATTAAGTAAATTCTGTAAAAATAATTTATAACAAAATGATTATTTTAATAATATTAACATCTTAAAAGTTCATAGAATTTTGTTTTTTCAATTTAAACTACTTAAAACAAAAGTGTGAACATAAACTGGCAACAAATTTAAAATGGCATTTGCAGTTATTAATACTAGAATGAAATAATGTGGTTGGAATTATTAATATTTATTAATAACAGAATGAAATAAAATAAATAAGAATAGTTAAATCTTTTTATAATATGAAAATAAGTTCATACCTGGATTCTTCTTGCGATAATGTTATGCTGACCTCGAGCTGCAATAGCTTCAGCAAGTTCACTTGGTTTTGCAACTCTCACTGCTTCCCAATCCACAGAATCCATATGTTCTTCACTTCGAAAATTCTTAGTATATAATTTTCTTAATGAATCCCAATGCTTTCTCTTCTCTTCCATCATCTTCTCCTTTTCTTCTTGATTTCTTGTTTTCTTTACGTTTGACTTTTTCTCATCATCAATTTTTATAGAGCCCGACTCATTTTTATCTTCAGCTTCTTTCTTTTCTTCTCTTTCCTCCTCAAATTTCGAACTTGTTTCTCCCTTTTCAAAGGTTGCTTCCTTTTTCTTTAAAGGAAACCTTGAAGCAAGTGTCATGAACGCGGAGCTTCAAGAACCAATCATAAACATTTAATAAGCAATTTAAAATCAAGGATTTAAATGGGTTTGTTTCCAAATTATGCATACTTGCTGATGTTTTAAAAAACTATATATTTCATAAATATTTTATAATAAAATAAAACATAAAATTATTCTTATTTGTATAATAAATTTCTTAGACAAACACACACAACAACAAAAAAAATTAACTTTACCTTGATAAATAGTCAGCCACATTTTGTGTTAAGAAGACTCCAATCACAGAATCCAAAACTGAACCTTTCCATAGTAAAAAACGTCTATCTCCTGTCAAGTTTATCACCAACCAAAAAAAAAAAAAGTACCAAATTCGCTACGATTAATAATTTTTATACTCAAATCATAAACCATTATAAAAAACACATAAACTCCATATGAAAAAAAAAAAACATATATAACAAGGTTTCAATATCATAAATTTATTATGGGTAAAACATAATTATTATCATTATTATATTTTGAATTTGGATGACACTACCCATAAAAAATTTGGCATAAATTATAACTTCTTAATATATAGTCTAACAAAATTAAAATTTTGTATAAAAAGTAAACAAAAAGTTTGTCAATCGGAATATTTTACCGTTATAGTCTAGCTACAAAATTAATATTTTACACACATATTCTATGTTAATATGAAAATATTAAAAGTAACTCTCAATTAAGATAGTAATTATTAAGAGACAATAATGTTTTAATAACACAATAAATTTTTTAATGGTAGACACTAAAATATTGTTTAAAAGATTGTTAGTAGAGCATGTTTTCAAAAAATACACGAGTTCTTCTAAATATTCTGAAAATTAGCTGATAAGGTTCTGTTTCTAAAAAAATAATCTTCAATAATAATAAATAGTTAACACCTAATGGTTCCTTATGAACTGTGTGAGTTTGAGAGTTTGTTAATTAATAACAAGTTTAATTTCTATTTTTTAAGTTAGTTTTTATAATAAACTCAATTTGACACTGATGATTCTTTTTATAATAATTGATATCTAATTAATTAAGATTAAAGAGATGGTCTTACATTTCCATGTACTTTTAAAATGAATAAAAAATATTTGGATAAAATGTGGAACCAAACAACAGAAACAAAAACATACCTAGGATGACATGCATGGTATTTATGAATTCTTCAGCCTTGGATTGAAATATTTTTCTGATGTTCTCCCAATATTTTCGCTTCATCTCATCATTCTCATCATGTCCTTCTTCTTCCATCAACAAGTTCCACACTCTTGATGTCTCCTCATCAATTAAAACATCAATATTTAAAGATGACCTTTTGTATGGAATCAATTCTAGCTCATCCATCTTTCTTTCTTTTCTCATCAAAGAACGGATTTTCTTGATTCTATATATCAACTCTTTATTCTTGAAACCTTCTATTCTGAAATCTACCTCGTGTCTTCTCTTTCTAGTGAAAGACTTTGACCTCATTCTTCTTTCAATAGTGGTCAATAATTGTTGCAAAAACACTCTTTGTCTAGCGACTCTCTTTTTCTTGAACGAGAATGAAAAATTTGATCCAATTTGTTTCTCTTTCAGTACACATAAACCTGATAAGGATAACACGTTCTGATAACTTTGCATTGAATTGTGTTGAATGCCTATTTCGTTGCTAGCATTTGAAGAATTTTCACTGAACAACTCCCTCTCGCACGAACCACCACCACCACCCCTTCTTATATCATTTTCTCTTTGTTCTGGGGTTGAAGGTTTTGGAGTGCTACTTTTGGCTTGAGAGTGTTTTCTTCCTTTAGGTGTTTGAGACACCAATTTAGGCCGATACACCTTCTTCTTTTTTCTGGGCAATTCATCATTAATCTCTTCCTTCTTCTTTCTCTTCTTTGAAGAAGAGGGTAAATCAAATTCAATTTCATCATCTACATATAGGCCAAAACATTAAAATAAATATTTTTAAACTTATGTATACAAATATATACAAATGAGAGGTAAAACCATTTATCAATGATTATGGGAAGTTCAATTGTGTTCATTAAACCAAATCACCACAGAACAATGTGTTGTTCATTTAAAAACCATGTAAATGTGTAAATATGGAAGGTATTAAAAAATGCACAAAAATACACAAAAAACTATTAAAAGAATGGAGATAAATGCATTTCAAGTTCAAAATTGTTAATATATATTCAGCTAATATGCCAAAAGGATATGACCAGTTACAAAAGCAATGTAAACTTTTAGGCCTAAATTTCTCACCTTCCATCTTTATATATAAAAAAACACAATTTATAGTTAAACTATAAAAAATTAAGAATTGAGCAACACCAATGCAAATACCTCTGACAACATGTTCCCTATTGGACTTTGCAAAAGTCTCTGAATTGGATGCATCTTCGTCTTCAACATTCTTCATCATATGTTCTACGTACTGAGTACTGATGATTTGCAGTGAAATGAGAGTGTTGAAGCAACAAAAGTAAAACGTTAAGATTTTATGTCAGTTATTTATTTATCTCAGTGAATTTGAAAGTCAGTTAATCTTATAACTCTAATATTTATTTTTAATTTATATTTTTTTTCTAATATTATAATAACTTGGTAGTCTATATTTCTTTAATATTATAATAACTATACTTGATATTTTTTTTCTAATCTTATATTAATTATTAATTTAAATATTCTTTTTAGTGATACAGAAGTTTAAATTAATATCAGTTTTTATTTTTGTTTAATTGAAAGATAGATATGAAAATTTATTAAAACCATAATATTTCAGTTTAAATTTTAATATTTAATATTATAATAATAACTTGTATCTTTTGGAATATGATAATAATTATGAATTATTATTAATATATGTTAAAATTATTTCTTTTTAATATAATCTTAATCAAAATTAATAATGTTATTTTATATTTATAGTCATATCAAAAGGTTATATGTAGCTCTATGTGTTTTAGGTGCTCTAATCTAGTTTAGGGAGCACAGCTCATTTGTCTGACTCAGTACTAACCAAAATAGACATTGATATGATTATATGTTTTCCTTTTTTAAATTAAAAAAAAAAATAATTGATTTATTATTAAATATTTCAATTAAAAAATTATAAAGAAATAAATTATTTAAAATTTCAATATTTTTTGGCTTGTTGAATGTACAGATTACAAAAGATAAATGGATGAAAACATGTATAAAAATTAATTATAAGAAGGTAGTTTTTATTTATGTATAAAGGATTAAAAATGCATTTTACGGGTCTTTCAAATAATTGAATGTACCCAGATGTGGTTAAGTAAATAAAGGTTGTTTTTATTTTCATTATAATAAGAGTTGAAAAGCTGTTATTATTACCAATATCTTGATCTTTTCTTTAAAAGAAATATTGATATTTTTTGAAAACAACTGAACTTAAATTTAAGAATAAATTTAGATATGTTAATTATTGTATAAAACAAGTCAACTTTAAAACGATAAATATTATAGGATTTCTATATCTCTTTTAAAATCAACAAATGATTTTTTGCATTAAAATGACATTTTTTTTGAGAGATATTTTATATATGAAATATCCTTTGGTAAAAATTATAAGTTTAATTAGATTATAAAAAATTCAAACTATTCATATTCATATTACTTGCAAAGTGTTAGAGATTGAATTAATTTTTGAATTTGGAAAATGAAAAATCAAGTAAATTTCTATTAATTGAAGTTATGAAATGATTTTAAAAATTCAGAAAAAAATTTCAGAAAAGACCCTTCACCAAAAGGGTAAAGGAAAAAGCAATATTACAGTTGCGTCATCAAAATAGTTTATCTATTTTATAACCTCCACGAGAAAAATATTTGCACAAGACAGAGGAGTTCAATTTTGATGGAGGAGTGTTTGTGAAGAAAGCAATAGAATGGAATTTGGTATAGTTATTGGAAACCACACAATAAAAACAATATTACTTCTGTAACCATAAATAAGAGGAGAAACATAAGTGTCCAACATAAATTTAACTATGTTGGACATCCTATCTCGATTTTATTATTTAAAATGTTATTTTTTTAACAAAATTACAAATCTTCAAATAAATTTTCTGTGAAAACTGTAACTTTATTTCAGAAAAAATTACAAACTTACAAATTAAAAATTTATGAAATTGTAACGTTTGGTGAAAAATAATTACAAATTACAAACATAAAAAATTATAATTTTTATGAACTAACAAATCTTTCACCTATAATTTTTTTCTTGACAAATCCTCTGTCAAACCCGTAACCAAGCCCTTACACCCAAAAGAATTAACAAGTCTAAAAAAGAACTTTTTGAATATTACTTCTTTGCTACTCCATTCTCCATATTATTAATATGGATATGTGCCTTCAGTGAACAGAGGAGCAAAGCTAATTACCCTAGTCGCTCCTAATTTTATTGAGATATTTGCATATATCCTAGAAAATTTGGAATGATGACATCTTAATAGGGACGTACTTTCCCTTACGTATCAAAATGCATGTTGTAAAATTTCATTAACTCTCGATCGATATGTAAAATCACTTGCGTTGCAAGACACAATACAAGATTTCTGACACAACTTACTTTACTCCGTATCCCTTTCAGGGTATACAAAATACATGAAAGTAAACAGAAGATATGATTATCAAAACAAAACTAACTCCTACAAAATTATAAAATTATAAAATTATAAAATTATAAAATTATAAAATTATAAAATTATAAAATTATAAAATTATAAAATTATAAAATTATAAAATTATAAAATTATAAAATTATAAAATTATAAAA
>Ga0214545_1001788_pt1 | contig 40912 bp, 21 predicted proteins | sample CNSS4metaG_FD_160064 | JGI IMG/M metagenome (GOLD analysis project Ga0214545, IMG submission 160064) | Root nodule microbial communities from cowpea collected in UCLA plant growth center, Los Angeles, California, USA - CNSS4 | ecosystem: Host-associated > Plants > Roots > Nodule | place: USA... | reverse complement strand
TGGAAAATTAATACAAATACTAATTGGTGATAATTTATCATATATCTTTAATTAATTAATTAATTTAATTATATTAGATATTGATATTATCAACCAATTATATTTGTCAAATAGTCTATATCTCTCCTATTATTTTTAAATATTTATCTTTATCTTTATTTTAAAAGATATTTGAGAGATTTTAGCAACAGAAAAGTCCAGTCCAATTCCTATATAAAGAGACCAAGGGAGAAGCAGAAAAAAAAAAGTTCGGGATTTCTGAGTTTAGGAACCCTTTAGGGGGGACCTAATTTCGTTTCCTTTCTCTCTCTATTCTTCTATTTTTATTTTGCATTCATGGAGTTCTAAACATTCTTGGGTTGGTTCCATTGTAATTTCTTAATTGGATTCTGAGGTTAGATCAATTAATTTCTTTGTTCTTTTTATTATTGTTGATATTTTAATTCATCTATGTCTTTTATCTTTGAATCACGTAAAAAGTAATGATTTTAAATCTATATGCATGTTGATCATATGACTTCAAGGGTTTTTAAATCTAATTGAGACTTTATTTTGATTTTATTTAGAAACTTTCATGTGATTAAATGAGTTTTTACCAATAATTGAGACTTTACTTTGGTTAATGGTATTTACTCTAACGAAAATTAATTGAGACTTTACTTTGATTAATTTTGCTTTTTATTTGGTGAGGAGATAAAAGAATAGACATGATTAGGCATAGTAAAATTCGATTGAGATTGTACTTTGGTTGAATTTACTGTGGATAATCTAAAAGTTCTCACTTTTAATTGAGATTGTACTTTGGTTAAAAGTGAGAACGCTAACAAATTAATTGAGACTTTACATTGATTAATTTGTAAATCTACAACAATAATTAATTGAGCAATAATCTTTAAATAACCGATGATGTATCTATTTTGAAAAAGCAATGGAATCAATCTATTTTCTTTACTATTGTTTCTATATTATTTTATCTTTTTATCTTAATCCTCCCATATTTTTATTATTTTATTTGATTAACTCATTTGTATAATTTTATAAGAACTAATTTGATAAAAATCAATTTCGTGTTTGTTGGGAGACGCCTTTGGGTTACTTTACCCTATCTATTTTGTTGACTACTTTCTTAACAATACTTAAGTTTTTAAGGATAAGTAGTATTAATTTGAACGCGTCAACGACAACGTTATCACATGGTATAAAATAATATGTTACTGAAGCAAGGATCTGCACCACCATTGAGAATCAACAAAACAAATAGAAAAATGAATGCAAATTATGGTTCTCCTATAAGGCATCTAATCATGGTCGACGTATATATAAAAAATATCAAGGAAACAAAATGTTGCACCATAACCTAAAGAAACCAGAAAACCAAGCAAACCAAGGGTTTTCTAAAATGCAACGAAAAAAAGCGTAAATGGAAAAATCTTTGAAAGCACACAACTGCCACACTAACCAACCACAAACATGACCTCCAATAGCAAGGTTCGCGGTGAATTCGAAACTAGCTAAAGCCTAGCACAAAAATGCACACAGCTACAGAATATCAGTAAGGTTCTAAAGAGAACTAGCCACACCACACGAAAACTTTCACAACATACCAAAAGCCATGAGAACAAGAATAAAATATCAATAGAATAAAAACATGTATACTTTTTAAAGCCTCACTCAACAACCATCACAAGATAAAAAGAAGAAAACAAGGTCAAGCTTCCCCTACATGGAATAGTTTCTCCGATAAGTGTTCCTTTTGCAGAGTTCTCTGGTTCCCTCCTTCTCTTGCCGTTTTCACTCCTTTCTCTCCCTTAAGGAAACTAAGTGTTCCTCTTGCAGCGTTCTCTGGTTCCTTCATTCATGTATCTTCATCAAATTTTCAAGCACTAATTCATCAAGGCCATTTGTGCTATAAGACATTCATATTATATAATATAAGTTATTTGAGACCAAACGTAACAAAACAATACTAACTCACCATTGCCTTCTACTGCAGCCTATAGGAAATAAAACGTTTCCATGTCCACCAATGTTACCTATTCGTAAAATAAAGAGAGATAAGACCAATTTCCAAACCAATCGAGCTTTTATATATTTTTACACATTATAATTTCCACCCATTACTAACGTGCAATTCCTTTTTAATCCCAAAATATAATACAATAATTTAAAGAAAGAAATTGTACCTAGTCATGCAAAACTGAACTCGTATAGCTTTTATATTTATTATATTATGTTCATGCCTAGCCATGATTACCTTTATAATTACAATCAAAATTTTAACTAGTTAAAACACAAACATAAACAAATATAAGTTATTTATGCTTAGCAATCCCACCAATTTTCTTTTACTATAAGCAATATACAATTGAAAAAGAAAACCAAAACTCATTCACACAATTTGGAACTCGTCTTCACATAATCCTCCACACAACCAAATCATTACCCAAATAACACATATGTTGGCATAAGCAAGCTTGAAGTGAAGAATTGATAAAGCCATGTACATGAAAATCATAGGTGTTTGATGAAGATTGATGAAGATCCACTTGGAGATTAAGTTAAAGTGTGTTAAATCTGAAAATATCATGTTAAATGTAATGTTTTAGTATTATATCATGTTGGTAGGCTATATGACATAGGTTAGATGTCTTGTGTGCCTTAGTGTGTCTCTTTTAATCTGTTAAAATGGGTTTTAACAGGTTAAAAGGCTTGTTGTATATAGTTTCTGGTATGAATGCATTCAGTCAGTTGAATTATTTTTCAATCGACTGATTTCACTTAAGTCAAGTGAAATCAGTTGACTGTACGGAAAATTCAATTGACTGTTTTCATTTAAACCAGACTATATAAGTTGTGTTTTCGCGAGCAGAGGTGCGAATCTGAGTTTTTGAGCACGAAACTTTGTCATTCTTCTCTAGAAAACTCTCTCTCTCTCTCTGCAATACACAGCTGTAACTCGTGGTTTGAATATCTTGGTTGATCTTGGAGGAATTTTGGCTTGTGAGTAGCTTGAAGAACACATGTATGGTTGGCTAGGGACAGCCACCATCAGGTTTGGATGTTCTTGTGCCTCTGGTTGGTTTGCCTGATGTGATTTCAAGTCTGTAAGTGTGATTCTTGTAGGGTGTGTGTCTAGATTTTTGTGTGAGTCAAAAATCTTGTGAGTTTCTTTGTTCAAAAGTGTAACCTTGGTGTGTGATTTGTAAAACTTTTGAATATAGTGGAAACCAGGCTCAGGTTGTCTTGGTAAACTGGATGTAGCTTTGTGATTGAGTGAACCAGTATAAAACAACTGTGTAATTCTCTCTCCCTCATCTCACTCACTTTGAATCTCTTTAAAAACTTAAGAAAACCAAGCAATTCGATCTTTGGTGTGATTTAATGCGTTCTTGTGTAATCTGAGGCTTTATACTTGTTATAAATATTGTTTGGAACAAGTCTTGTAAGTAAAAGATTGTTGTCTGAGTTGAATTTATAAATTTTGCATTCTGCATAAATCTCCAGTATTTTAGCCGATTGATTAGTCTTTTTAATCGACTGTTTCATAGCTCCAACAACAAATTAGTCTGTTGTTTTATATTTTAATCGATTGAAAGTGTACTGGTCTCCTGCATTTACATCCAAACTTTCCAGTCTATTTGATTCAATTGAAAAGAGGTTTAAGCTTTCGAAAAAGTTTTATATAGCCAATTCAACCCCCCCCCCCTTCTTGGCTAAAATCACCATTTCAAAACTAACAACATCAAATCCATCATGAAACACAACACCTTGAACCTCAAATTTCAAGACTACATGAAAAATTGATTCCACCTAATTCTTTTTCAATTCCAACGAACAAAAATTAAACAAAATCATAATATAGGATTAGCTCCCCTTACCTGGAATTTCAAGCCATGAATCCTGATGGCTCTTTTTGGCTCTACAATTTTGCTTCATTAAACCTATTAAACACACTTAACCAATTATTGTCCTTGTCTGCATCTAGGTTCAATGCACCTACCTTCAGCTTTCCAAATTCCCAACAAACCACCAAAACTAAAATAAAAAAATAAAGTTTCACTCTAGCTAAGTTCAAATCCTCCACATCCCAAATACCAAAAACATGATCCTCACCAAATAGCTTATTACAATTATCTCGTAACAGATACACACCACAAACAAGATAAATTAGTACATCAGGCACACATAAAATTAATTAAAATAATTAAAATAAACACAACAATGTCACATCACAAGAATTGAACATAGGGCATCCTAAACCCAATAAAGAGTCGTTAACCACTAAGTTACACGTCATTCCTTCTTTATTAAACAACTTATTAATTTCTTATAATTAATTTTCTACTCCAAATTCCATTCTTTAATTTAATTAAATAATTAATTTTTTTTGTCTTACAGATGGTCCCTTTCAAGTGGTAAAAAGAGTCAAAAATAATGCATATAGACTAGACATGCCCAATGAGTATGAAGTCCATGCTACTTTCAATGTGAGTGACTTGATTCCATTTACAGGTAGCATAGATGATGAGAAAAACCCTCCAGATTTGAGAACAAATCACTTTCAAGAAGCAGGAAACCCCTAGCCAAGGGACCCACCACAAGAGTCATGGCAAGAAGGATCCAAGAAGATTGGGCTTCAACTGAGCTACATAGGCCCAAATTGATATTTACATGGGCTAAGGAAGTTATGACTACCTAGTCTAGGATTTGTTGTAAGCATTTAAATAATATTATGCCTTGTATTTTGGGCCAAGTAGTATAGGAAATTTCATTTTAGGCTTTGAGAAATGAAATTCTCTAAAATTTGGTGCACATCTCTTGTTTTTGTAAGTATTGAAATGGTTGAGATGCGAAGAAGGGGGATTGAATTTGCTAGTTAAAAAATAAGGTTACTTTTAAAAGCCTAAAACAATTTTCAATTGCTTCAAAAAACCACAAAGTATGGATGCAAACACTCCTAGACTAGACACTTTCAATCGATCAAAAGTAGAGTTAGCCGATCGATTTCATTAAACAAATACAATACTGATAGAATCAACAGATTAAATCACAAAAACAATTGCCTAAAAAACTGGGAAAAATGCAAAAATGCAAATTTGTTATTTAAGTCAGGAACAGTGTGAAAGATCAATCAAGATAGGTTCAAATGAGTTAGACAAACATGAGCAATGTTATAGATAATGCCAGATCACACAAGAATGTCAAAATAATGATTCAAATCAAAATTCTTTAAACTTTAAAGTGTAATACGAGAGAGAAAGGTTAGAGAAAAAAGCAATGTACAAGATTTTTATATTGGTTCACTCAAACCTAAGCTACATCCAGTTAGTGAAGGCAACCCGAGCCTGACTTTGCACTATTTCAAAAGATTTACAAAGTTCACAACATTACACTTTCAAAATATGCAAGAACACCACACAGTGACTCTTGAATCACACAAGAATCAAACCAGCACAACAAGACACATCTTACAAACCTGGAAAGCCACCAAGTACAATCTAAAAGCTTGAGAAAGACCAAACTTCAGTGGTAGCACAACATTGCCTACCAAAACCACCTTCTCCAAGCTTGAAACACCAAGAAAAATGCTCCAAGAATGATCCAAGATCAATCTTCACCAATCGCACTCTGTATGATCACGAAAGAGAGAGAATTCCACTATTTCCAAAAAGTTTTTGCGCTCAAAAATGGTCTTCACAGCTCTCTTTCGAAAAATACCTCTTTTATAGTCAAACTGTTAAGAAATTGAATAGGTTGATTTTCAAATCAATCGGTTGATTTCACTTAAGTTAAGTGAAATCAGTCGATTATAAAATAAATCAACTAATTGAATATGCACTAGTTAAAACTACTGCAGCAAACCTTTTAATCTATTAAAAATCCATTCAACAGATTAAAAGACACCATTTAACCTGTTGAAAAACATTTAAACATATTAAAAGATACAACAAAGACCCTATACATCTAACTAATGCAAAATGGTCTACAACATGAAATACAATCTTCAAGCTTGTTTTTCCCATGAATGATCTAGATAGAGAGCATGCATACAAGGCTTGATCAACACGTGAAACATCAAGTCTCCATATCTTCATCAATGAAAACATGGTTCCAAAATGTTCCAAGGCAATGGCTTTTAGTACCTTCATCAAATCTTCAAGCACCAAATCATCCAAGCTATTTGTCCCAACAGCTTAGAGTGGAATTCTCTTTAGAATCACTCTAGTTTTCTTCCTTAGAGTTGGCCTCACCTCTCTTAGGAAAAACCTTCACTTAACACCACACCAAACCATCAAACCGAGACACTTTCTCTTTCATCCCTTAGCTTTTGCACAACCTCACGTCATCCATGGAGCTTCCACCTTGTGTTTTCATCGAGACACTTGGAGCAAGGCCATCACGTAAGCACATGAACCCAAATGGATGGAAGATTTTATTTAAAATTGGGTTGTTAGTTTAGCAATCATGTATTGCTATTTTTCTATTTTTCTTGGGCTTTTTAGGTCCAATAACTTTCCCTACTTGGGGTAATCAATAAATGGAAAAGAAGACATGGAATATTTACTTCACCCAAGTGTCTTTTCTTCTTCCACTAAAATCTTAGTAGAGTTGAGGCAAAGGCCTAACACTCCCTCCCTATTTTCCTTTCTCCTTTTTTTTATCATAAGCACCTTTTCTATAAACTTTTTAACTTTTCTTATAAATCTCTTTCCCATGCTATAAATTTTCTTACTAACTCTATTTTTTCTTTAATATTATATTTTTCATGTAAGGGAGAAAGATTTATTTTAGGCTCTTTATAATGAGTATAAGTTTTAGGCTCATGATGATACCTATAGGTGATTAACATAGGGATGACTAGTGTATCCCTTTACTTTTAGAAGTAAGAGATCCCATAATGTTCTTTCCTATTAATTTTACCTAGAGGTGGAAATGTGGGCTTGTTCCGACAGGTTGAGATATTGAGCCCGCTGGCCCCAAAAAACATGGCCTGCAAAACCCACAACTTGCGAGAGTTGGCTTACACCCCATATAAAAAAAACTTGCACTTGTGTATATTGATTACTTTCCATCTGTATTTCTGCATGAACATTCCAAATTCTTGTATGAGTAACAAATACAAGATTTATGAATTTTTTGAATATGCTCAAATTTGAAAACTACATCGTGTATTTCAAAATACGAATATGAATATGATGAAAATTTTAAATTATCAATTTATCATCCAACTCTTCAAAATATTTGCTTAATTTTGTGAACTTGTTAAAGTTTCCCAATTTGTTGAACACTGAAAGCTTTATCATAAGAATTTTTTTTTAAAAAAAGTGGGCCAGTCCATGGGCCTCCAGTCGGCCTGTCGGCTTGCGAGCCCGCGATCCCGCACTTATGTGAGATAGGTCAGATTTTTCAGCTCACATTTTACAAACCAAGTACAGGGCATGCCCAAATGGGTTGGGCCGACCCACATTACCACCCTTAATTTTACCTAACTTTCTATAATTTTTTTTATCAGCTTGTCACAATATATTGATGAATAAAAACCAAAATAAATTTATCAACTTTCCAATAATAAATTACATAGGTTAGATTAAATTTAAAAATTGAATTGATCCAACCATATTTCAGATTGTTATTTAAGCTTACGATAGATTCAATTTAATATAATATTTATGATTTATAGAAAGTTTAAATAGTGTATTATTCTATTAAAATTATAATGTATTATAATTTATACATCAAATCAATATCTAAAGTTAAATTTACCTACAAAATCAAAATTCTAAAAACAAAATATTTATTTTATTTTAAAATTTATATCAGGATTTTATCTTCATGGTGCTGAGTAATTGATGCTTCGAAAGAGGAAAGTGAAGATAGAAACAGTATCAAGGAAGAGAGAAAAGCAACGAAAAAAGATTTCATTATTTTGTGTTACTGTATTATAAAGATAAAAAAAGAGTATTTATATATGTCTAAACCATTTTAAACCGACAATAATAAAAGCGCAATATAACTATTAAAGCTAAGAGCCCCCCTCAAGTTAGGAGTACAAGTTTAACATTCCCAGCTTGAAACATATACTCTTGAAATCTATAGGAGGTAAAGGCTTAGTAAGAATGTCAGCAAGTTGTGATTTGCTTGACACAGGCAGAAGCTTCAGCAAACCATTGTTGATCTTTTCCCTCACAATATGGCAATCTATCTCTATGTGCTTAGTTCTCTCATGCATTACTTGATTAGATGCAATTTGGATAGCCGATTGATTATCACAATAAAGGACAGTTGGACTCCTATGATTGATTCCAATATCATCAAGAAGGTATTTTAACCATTGAATCTCACAAGTTGTGGCAGCAAGGGCCTTATATTTAGCCTCAGATGAACTTCTAGAAACAGTAGGTTGTTTCTTTGAACGCCATGAAGTTGGAGAATTCCCAAAGTATATAATATATCCTGTCACAGACTTTCTTGTCTCTGCACATCCAGCCCAATCTGAGTCACTATACCTCTTCAATTGAGCTTCACTGTTAGCAGCAAGGAAGATACCATTTCCTGGAGTCTTCTTCAAATACCTTAGGATCCTCATGGCAGCTTGTTGATGTATACTAGTTGGTGCATAAACAAATTGGCTTAGATGTTGAACAGCATGGGTGATATCGGGTCGTGTATTGGTCAAGTATATAAGCTTCCCTATCAGTCTTCTATAAGAAGAAGGATCAGGAAGGATGCCCCCTATATTAGCAGCAAGCTTGTGATTCATAGGAGTGATGGCTGGAGCGCAGTTCATCATTCTTGCACCTTCAAGAAGATCCAAAACATATTTTCTTTGACACAAATGAATTCCTGTTTTATTTCTAGCAACCTCTAATCTAAGAAAGTATGTTAAATCGCCAAGGTTTTTTATTTTGAAAGTTTCATTAAGGAGGTGTGTTAACTTTTCTATCTCAACTACATCATTTCCAGCCAAAGTTATGTCATCCACATAAACCAATGCAATAGTCATGCTATTTTCAGTGCGTCTTAGAAACAATGAGTGATCAACATTAGATCTAGCATAACCTTGCAAGATAAGGAAAGAAGATAGTTTTTCATACCATTGTTTGTTGGCTTGTCTTAGCCCATAAAGAGACTTATTTAGTTTGCAAACCTGTCCAGCACTACTGTCCATACCTGGTGGAACCTGCATATAAATTTCCTCATGCAATTCTCCATGCAAGAATGCATTATTCACATCTAACTGCTTAAGGTGCCAATCATTCATAGCAGCAATAGAAAGTAAAAGTCTAACAGTGGTAAGTTTGGCTACTAGTGAAAAGGTGTCAAGAAAGTCTAGACCCTCTAACTGGGTATAACCCTTAGCAACAAGCCTAGCCTTGTATCTATCTATGCTCCCATCAGCCCTCCTTTTGATTTTGTAAACCCACCTACACCCTATAGCAGTCTTATTTTCTGGCAGACAAGTGACAGTTCAGGTATTGTTACTTTCTAAAGCACTAATCTCATTATGCATGGCTTCTATCCAAGATGAATGTTTATAAGCTTCATTATAGCTTCCTGGTTCATGTTCAGCATCAATGGAATCAACAACATGTTTAAAACTCAAAGACAGTCTGTCATAATGCATGAAAGAGGAGATAGGATACTTGCTACTTAAAATGTTTTTATTGCTAGTAGAGTTAATAGTTACCTCATAATCCTTAAGATAGGAAGGAGGATTTCTGACTCGTGTGATGTGAGTGTCTCTCTGAATGAAATCTGAACTGGTGCTTGGATCTTTATTATCGGCTGATTGGTCTCCATCTAACAGAGGAGCTTCACTATCACCAAAGTAATCAAAGTTGTTGTGCATAGGTAAGGGAATTTGTTGTCTGTCCTTATCGTCATCAGCACATTTCCTATAGGGAAAAATAGTTTCATAGAAAAGTACATTTCGAGATATAGTTACGTTAAGATTTTTCAAATTAAAAACTAAATATCCCTTTGTGTTAGGCTTATATCCCAAAAACAATCCAAGACTGGCTCTATGATCAAGTTTCTTCCTTTGTGCAGTAAAAGTACTGGTATAGCATAAACAACCAAACACTTTAAGATCAGATATGTCACTCAACTTATCATACAATTTTTCATAAGGTGAAACATTATCAAGATATGGAGTGGGAATTCTATTTATCAGATAAACAACATGTTTCACAGCAAAACACCAAAATTGTTCACATAAGTTTGCTTGAAAAAGTAAAGATCTAGCCACATTAAGAATATGTTGATGCTTCCTTTCAGCTATGGCATTTTGCTCGGGTGTTTCAACACAAGTGGTTTGATGAATGATGCCACGAGAAGCATAAAAATTATCCATTTTAAATTCCACACCGTTATCAGATCTAATGCATTTAACTACTTTCTCAAATTGAGTCATCACAAGTTCAATTAAATTAATCAAGCAATTCCTAGCTTCAGATTTATTTTTCAAGAGAATTACCCAAGTATAACGTGTGTAGTCATCAACAATGGTCAAAAAGTACTTATTTCCATTCATTGAAATGCTTGGAAAAGGTCCCCATATATCCACATGAATCAAGTCAAACTGGCACTCAGCCTTAGATTTGCTATTAACAAAAGGAAGTTTTCTCTGCTTTGCCAAATGACAAACATTACAAACAAAATCATTTCTACTATTAATAAAACGATACTGCCTCTTCATTATTTCAAGTCTCCCAGCAGACAAATGTCCCATCCTTACATGCCATATATCAGTATCATCATGAAGAGCAGTAACATTCAGGCAGCAAGAATCAGTACTTTGCAAACAAACAGCATACAATCCAGCTTCAACATCAACTATACCAATCCTCTCTTTGGTCTTTATGTCCTGAATTATACAGTATTTTGAAAAGAAAATTAGTTCAAGGTTGTGGTTGGAAACCAACCGAGATACAGAAATAAGGTTGTAGTCAAAATCTGGAATGTATAAAACATCTTGAAGAAAAAGTTTCTCACTAATTTTAACAACTCCTTTGTGAGTAGCTTTAACATTCTTTCCATTAGGCAGTTTAACCGTGACAGGAGTAACAGGATAGTAAGACAAAAAATTATCTATGCAACATGATACATGATCTGTTGCACCAAAGTCAAGGATCCAACAACTTTTATCTCTATTAAAGCTGTTAACCGAAAAAATTTTACCTCCAAGCTTACCGTTCACACAGGTGTTGATGGAGCTAACTTGATTATTTGTTGATTCAATGTTACCATCAGTCTCAGACTTTTGTATCATCTTCAAAAGGGTTCGATATTGCTGCTGCGAAAGTTTCAGATCACTAAAACTGTCAGAATTATGTGGCCCTCCAAAACCATTTCCTGTGTTCTCATTGACATTTTCTCGTACAGCTTCAATGTTGTTTGCACTACTTCCTGCAACAACTCTGGAATTGTTGGATTTGAACCCAGGAGGAAACCCGTGTTTCCTGTAACAATTATCCACAGTATGACCTGTTTTTCCACAGTGCACACACATCTTTTTGCCCTTATTCTTGTTTTCTTGGCCATGAAACCCATGTTTTCTATAGCACACAGCCTCTGTGTGTCCTGGACGCCCACAAAAATGACAAGCATTAGATCTCTTTCGTTGACAAATTATGGAAAGAACCCCACATGGACACTTCTCCTTGCAAGAGCACACAGGGTCGAGACGAAAATTATACAACTTGTCCCACATGATACGCAACTTGGTAAAATACTCAGTGATAGAGAGATCGCCCTGTCTAAGGGCAGCAGCGCTAGCCTTTAATTCAGATATGCGAAACAAATTTCCCTGAAAGTACCTGGACCTTAAATCATTCCAGATATCCTCCGCATTTTCCATCCACAATACACTTTGACGAATTTGATCAGAAACCGAGTGAATAATCCAAGAAACCACCATCTTGTTACATCTTCTCCAAGAAGCGTAATCTTTATCTTCCCTTTTTGGTTCAGACAATGTCCCGTCCACAAATTCCAGCTTATTCTTCGCGCTCAACGCAGTCTCCATCGCTCTGCTCCAAGAGTGGTAATTGTTACCATCAAGAACTGGTGATACGAGGCAAGTGGCAGGATTTTTGCTAGGGTGAATGTACAAGCAACTATCCACAGATGTGGCCTGAATCTTTTCTTCTGCCATCGATGAAAGAACACAAGGGAGAAGCAAGACTCTACGGCAAGAATCGGAAAGATCTAGGGCAAGAATAAAAAAAGAAAAGGAAAAGAAAAAAATACAAAAAAATCAAGAAAGGAAAGAGTCAATCAGAGATGGCGCAGTAGAGCTCTTCCTGGGAAGAGCTCTGATACCATATCAGGATTTTATCTTCATGGTGTTGAGTAATTGATGCTTCGAAAGAGGAAAGTGAAGATAGAAACAGTATCAAGGAAGAGAGAAAAGCAACGAAAAAAGATTTCATTATTTTGTGTTACTGTATTACAAAGATAAAAAAAGAGTATTTATATATGTCTAAACCATTTTTAACCGACAATAATAAAAGCGCAATATAACTATTAAAGCTAAGAATTTAAAATTATATATACTCTTAAAGTTTTTGTTTCCTTTTAAATCTTTCAAAATATAATATAAGACACCAATCATGATAGGGGACTCTACAATCAATTTTCATCTCTGTTTATACTGAGAATTCGTATTGTACCGTGTGAATTTTACTATCCATATCCATATCCAGATTAGTTAATAGAGTTAGATTTGTTTCTAGCCACAATAAATAGACTTAATTTTGTGTACATTAATTAATAAAGCTAGATTTATCCCTAGCCACAATAAATATATTAATCATTTATATGACATATTTTTTGTGTACATAAATTAATAGAGTTAGAGTTACTTTTTAGCCATGTATGTTTATTTTATTTTCATTATCTTTTCAATAAAATGTGTCAAGTCAAAATGCACTCAATCAATTATACTTTTGATTTCAAAAAAAATAATAACTATTTTTGTTTTTTCTTTCTATATTTCTATTTCATGTTTTGATTTACAAGTTCCAAGCCACACTAATTATTTGTGAGATGTAAAATCTTAGAAAATCACATTTTATAAGTGATATTAGTCTAAAAATAGTGAGACTCAATTATTTTAATATTAAAAGGTTTTAATATGAATAGTTTTCTATAAATGAGTTTCATTACTTTAAAACACATCATTTCGCTATAAATCACTTTTCTAGAGTTCTCCAACTTCTCTCTAGGAATCGTCGTCCTTTTTCATATGATTGAAGATATGAAACCATAGAAGTGATCGTCACGTCGAGCTCTTCAATTTGGACCGATCAGTTTCTCCTTTTGCGTAAGTTGAGTTTCAGCTTTTTTCTTGGTCTCTCCTATTTTATATTGCATGTAAGCCTTTTTCTGCTTGCATGTATCTTTTTAATCTTCTATATGAGTCTCTGCTAATTAGTGATCATGATGGTATGTCCTGATCGTTTGTGTGATGTTTCTATGTGTAGATAGAGCATCCTGTGAAATTAAAAGCGTTTTGGTGTTTTTAAAATCGTTTGGGTTGTCTTTAACATGTGAGAGAAACAAATTTTAGTTTTTGACTGTTGAGATTTTTTAATTAGTGTTATGAATAGTGAATGTGGTGTTTTAAGTTGTGAATTTTTATTTCCTGGCTCTGCGATGATGAACTGCATGTGTAACTGTAAAGTGGAAAATTAAATTGCATGTATGGCTGCTTGATTTGATTTTGAATCTATGCAGTATGCAAAATTCTTTATGACTTGTTTTTGGATTGGTGAAATATTGTGAAATTAATGAATATGTTGTTGAGAATACCCCCTTTGAGAGTGAATTGAGTAATTTGACATTGGTTGAGCCATGAAATATGAGTTTTGTGTTAATTGAAGTGTTTGAACATTGGGACTTAGCTCAAGGAGTGTTAAATTACTCAAATCAAACTCAAAAGGAGAAGTAGAAATTTTCAAATAGAGTCGGGTGCCACTAGCAAGGCAGGTGTAAAACCCAAGAAAAAATAATAATACTTCAAGAGTGGTTATTTGGTGTGAGTAGTATTATTTAAATTTTATAAATAAATGGTGTTGTAGAAGTGAAGTGTAGCATAGTTGGTAAGAGCCTTGTCATGGATTGGTGGTCAAGGGTTCGATTTTTTATGTGTGCATTCGAAGTGTTTATATTTAAATATCATTTTTTTTCTAATTAATTTGGAGGTGATTATGTGTGTCTTTGGTGAGGCTTATGTTTATTAATTATTTATAATTTATTTTGGTATTTTTTGTTGTGTGAAACACTATTATAATATTGTTGTGCGTGTTGTTGCAAAGGAAAATGGGATAGTTAATATGGTTTGGAGGGTTGGTTTGGAAATTAGTGGTGGTGTGTTTGAACCTTGGATAGAGCAAAAGGTTTAAATATTGGTTTTCTTTTGGTATTTATGTGGTGCTTTTAGGAAGATGAAAAGTTGAAGGCAAATTCATTGTATATGGTCGCAGGCAATGGAAGATTCATTGTATATGGTTGCAGGCATAGAAATTAAATTGCTGTTAATTGGAAATTAAGTGGGATAATGTGGGCAGTAAAAAGTTAACATTGGAAAAAGGGTGGATCATATTTTTTTTATTGTTTTTTTTATGTGCAACCCAAAATAATTGTTTGGTTTTAACGTTGTCTTGTTAAGGGAAAACATAGGGTTTTGGGGTTAAGTTAAATTTTTTGTTTATGAAGAAAGGTGAGGAATGTAAGTTTGGTTAGGGAGGGAGAGGGCAGAAGTTTTGGTAAGGACGTGAAGAGCAAAGGAAGCTTAGAGCAAAGACAAGGTGGTCTTATTGTAGGAATTTCCAAGTAAGGGGAGTTAACCTTGATCTTATTATGTGATTACGTGTGGATACATGTTGAAGTTGATTATGAAATGCTAAAAAGTGATTTTATTGGAGAATTTAAATTTTAGTAGATGAATATGTGGTGGTATTGTGAAGAACATTTTGAGATTCTTAAAGTAAGGGGAATTAAACTTTCTTCCATATTTTTGTGGTCATGGAAAGATGATTGTGTGGCTTTGCAACATTTTAATGGAAGCAAGGGTTATATATTTCTTATGGATGGAAAAATTCATTGTTTGACGGCGGGTTAAGAGGTTAATTTATTTTAGTGGATGAATCTGTGATGGAAATGGGTGATAATTGATCTTCGTCTTGTTATTGTGCGCTTTGTGGTTAGAGTAATTGAGTGTAAATGATTTTTTGGAATGTTAATGATTGTTGAAGAAGAGTATGATTTGATAACATGTTCTTAAATGCATCTATGGAAAGGTTTAGACGTGTAGGAAATTGAGGTAAGTTGATGGAATTTATTTTTTATTGTTGTGAATTGTAATTGTGTCAAACAATATTTTTCTAGAACTTTGACGTGTGAGAATTCTTAGGAATTTTGAATATTTAGTGATATGGTGCCATTGGGGTTGTTTCCTTGCTAGGATGATCTTTATGGTTTCTTAGCATGATGGGTTTAATTTTGATCAATTGAATGGGTAGGTCTTACTTGTGAAGAGGTAAGTTATTTAATTATTATCCATGTTGTTGTGGCATTGTTTTTGGTGTGTGGAGGTTGTAGTTGCATTGTTGTTTTTAAGACTGAAAGTGTATGCTATTAACAAGAAGTTAGAGGTGAAAACTTGTGTTTGTATGTGTCGAAGTGGTAAGTGCAGAATGTGCATGTTGGAGCATAAAGAAATTGGTAAAGAAAGCTTAGTAATGGGTGTATTTTGATTCCTTGAGTTAATAAAAATGATAGTAGATGTTTAGTAAGCTTTGTGCATGTTTTGGTTAATGGAATGTGGATAACAGGTGCCTTGTGTTTTTTGCAAAATGGGGCATTGAGCATTGGCTCACTACCGCCAGGTGGTGAGTCTCGAGTTGTTGGGCACTGGGTGCCAAATTCAAGGCGTCGGGTACCACTAATATTTTATGGTTTGCGCAGTTTTCGTAAAATTGAGTTTCCCGGTTCGTTAACTGTTGCATTGAGTTGAAATTGTGACATTTTAATGGTAACATTTTATTCTTTTGTTTGAATAGTGTGATCTTCATTTGAGGGTCTATAGTCGGATATATATGTCACACATGATTGTTATTTTTCTGGTTGTATTGTGTTGATATTCTTGTTGTGATAAATTGTAATAAGTCCCTATTTGTAGTATATTGGATGTTTAAACATGATGACTGAGGTGTCGTTAATGTAACGATGATGATTGTTGATGTCAATGTGTTGCAATACATGTGATTATGAGGCCTTGATGTGCTTGTGTGACTATTGATCATGAATGTGGATAATCCTGTGATTATTGATTAATGTATGATCATGAGGAGACAATGTTATACTTGGATGCAAATGTAATGAAAGGTAACTTTGTGTAATTGTACTAGAGATGCACTTCATTGGGGCTCTCGGTAAAAGTAATGAGAAATTACGTATCTCGTCGGTGCTCTTGATATGAGTAATGGGAAGTTATGCACTTCATTAGGGCTCGATATGAGTAATAGGAGATTGCTTATCTCGCCGGGGCTTTTGAATGAGTAATGAAAAGTCGTATACTTCGTCAGGGATCACTATAAGAGTAATGGGAAGAGACATATTCAGTAATTTGCGTAGGAGAATAGATTGCGTGGTTGGTTATGAGAGAATGTCATATGATTGATATTACTTGGTGGTAATATGTTGAGGATTACATGTTTGGTTCTGAGAACATGTCGTGGGTTGTTAACTTGGTTAAGTATATGCATATGTTGTGATAATGTAAGGTGAGTTATATATTTCATATGGTTAGCTCACCCTTGCATGTTTGTGGTTCTGGTTTTCACCTACGATGATCGTATAATTTATGTTATACGGGAGTAAATGGTAATGCAAATGTTAGCGAAGATGTATAACTGTGAGGAACTTGTAGGCAAGACTTAGGAGTTTTATATGAAAGAATTTGGAAACTGTTTTGAACTATGATGTACTTAGCTACTTTGAAATTTATTTTCATTTTGAAGGTTTTGTAATAAGTTTATTTAATAACTTATGCCAAAATGGTTATATGCCGGAATAAGTTTTGTAATATATGGAACTCGTTGGGCACCTAGGCTTACAAGGGCATAAAGGGAATTGATGAGTCGTTATTTTTCCCTATTCCATTGCTTTTTGTGCTCATCTGTATGGATGTTTAGTGCTTAATTGTCTATCTTTAGTACATTTTCATCAATTGGGTTTCATTTGGCCATTATTTCGAATTTTGATTAATTTAACATTAATTGGTCTAATTGTCGTTTCTAATTATTTTGTAAGTATTTTTGTGAAGCAATTTTGGAGCTTGGACATTAATTCTAAGATGGAGAGTTGTCACATCATTGTCATGTCTGTCCATGTCATTTCCACGTAACTTTAGTGTTTGGGCTATCATTTTCAGGCCATAGTGGCATTTTTGTAATTATACACTTTATAATGGTATTTTTGTAAATTTGTGTATCTGTGGTGATGTGACCACGTTAGGGGTTTAGGGTTTTAGTGGCAGAACCCTCATTTTCGTTTGATCATCTCCTTTTTTTGCATTTTTGGAGAGCTTGGAAGAGTCATTGATGGCAGCCACTTTATTTTGATGTTTTGGTGCATTTTAGACAACACCTATGTTAGGGTTTCACATTCTAGTTTGATAATTTACATTGCAATTCAATTTCCCCTTGTTTATGATGTGTTTTCATTCTGGTTTATGCTATAACTCGAGTCCCATGGAGAACTAATTTGGAGTATTGATTCTTTGATGAGAATGTAATAAAATCTTGAGATTTTGTGCATATTTTTCATTGTTTATGTTGCTCTTCACATTTTAATCGGTGGTTTGTTTGCTTAATGTTTGGGCTTTCATTATTGCATTGAAATAGACTTGAATCCGTGCTTAATGTCTTTGGGTGTTGTTTCTGGATGTTCTCATAGATGTTTAATTAGTGGGCACGATTAAATGATGTGATGAAATCATGTTAATCCTCGCTTAATAATTTAATTACAATTTCACAAGAATTTCTAGATTGCGTGCTTAATTTGGTGATCTATGATAGGTGGAATTACATTCAAATCAGAGAATCAATGCGTTTTGATGAAATTTGCAATTACGTTTAAATTTTTGTGTTGAAATTGTGAATCTGCCAACCCCCCCCCCCCCTTTTGTTGAATTTGGAAAGCTTTTATTGAAAACAATGGTCACTGGAGATGACCTTGGGTTAACTTCTGAGTACTACATTTATCTGTTTAATTTGGTTAGGTACGACCTCGATCAGGAATCTATGTAAGAACCAATGAAACTAAATATTGAGGGAGTAAAAATAACTTTTATTAATTAAAAAAGTATTGAATAAGTAATATAATGATTAAAAGAAGGTTGTAGGGATGGGTTTCCATAAGACAAACTTGAATCTATTTATTTTTTGTCAGTCCACACTTCAAAAACAAAAATATATTAATTTAAATTTTATTTTATCTTTTATGTTAAACCCATGATATTAATTAAAATATAAAATAAGAAATGAAAACAAAAAAATTTAATCAAATTGTGGTATAACACCTCTTATCACTTAGCCATAAGCACATGCCCTTCCACGCACTCTTTGGTCGTTCTCTTGTAACCACCTTGGTCATGATTGGGTCTAAGTTTGCCTCCAACCATACCGAAAATAATTGGTGAATCGCGGTCTTTGTCCCGAGCTAGCCCCATGCTACTTTGGTCCTTATCAAGTTCTTCGCATCATATGTAGTGTGGCCTAACTTCAGCTACCACCTGCCTCAAGAATCCACTGAGTCTTCCATGTCTCCCTCTTACGACCTTTTAGAGGAAAACTCCCCTCACATTCTCAACTCAGTTTTCAACTTCAGAAATCAATGAACTAAACTCACCCTTTAACTCAAACCCCACTTCCCCACCAAACACATTAACTCCATTGACTCCAAGGACCAACCACAACTTGCCATATCCACACAGCCTTTTTCAAAGTCACTCTTCCACCTCACCTCCTTGAACCCAACAATTTCATAACTCCTCATAACACCCAAACCCTAAATGTTTCACCTTAATCAACCTAAGTTTCTTGAGCCCAACAAGCAAATAACTCCTCATAAAACCCAAACACTAAATGAGTCTCACTTTACCCAACTATCGCTACATGACCTAGTTTCCCCTAATCCAAGCACACCACCCACACATTTGGCCCAACAACAACACGTACCCACTTTTAGGAAAAAGTGATTTCTCCAACAGAAGGCAGTGACACAACAAGGCCTAGCACCTCCTAGAGGCCCACATGTTAACATAGGAAGGCCAAATGGATGGAAGATTTTATTTGAAATTGGATTGTTACTTAGTAATTATGGATTACTCTTTTTCTGTTTTTCCTAGGCTTTTAAGCTAAAATAACTTTTTCTATTAGGGTAATCAATGAATGAAAGAGAGGACAAAGAATGTTTACTTCACCCTAGTGTCTTTTCTTCTTCCTCAAGAATTTTAGTGCAGTTGTAGCAGAGGCCTAATTCTCCTTCTCTATTTTTCTCTCTTTTATTTTTTATGTTAAGCACTTTTTCTTTAAACTCTTAAACTTTTCTTGTAACTCTTTTTCTCTTGATATAAATTTTCTTCCTTTTTGTTTACTAACTCTTTTTTTTTCTTTAATATTATATTTTTCATGTAAGGGGCAAGATTTATTTTAGGCTCTTTAGGATTAGTATGAGTTCTATTATGATACCTAGAGGTGATTAATACATAGGATGACTAGTGTACCCCTTTACCTTAAGAAGGAAGAGATCCCATAATGTTCTTTCCTTCTATATTAATTTTACCTAACCATCAAACTTGTAACTTTCTAGAATTTTTTTTTTTTTTATAGCTTAGGTTAGCTAATTTATCAAGTAAGTTCATCCTCAAATATAAACAACTATTAAATCTTTGTTAAAAAAATAAATAAAAATAAGTATATAACAATTTTTTGAACGATATTGACTATTTAAAAGAATCGGAGATATTACCCAAAGGCAATAACATAAATGTATAAATTGGGAAAAAAAAAAGATATAACGTTGGATGATATGTGAGGAGCTTATATAACCGATGAAGAAACATGGTTGCAACGTAAAGAACATAGAAAAATAGGTACAATAAATCTGCATTATAATTAAAAGAAATGACAATTAAAATTAAGACATTAAGCAATAAATTAACGTTACAACATACTTTGCAATGAAATAAAATTTAAGTAGTTCACTTATTCATAAGCAGGTATTGCTGCAAAGCCAAACTTAGTAGAGAGTAGATGATAAAAGCAGACTCAAGCAGCATTGCCAGAAAGAGCCTCCTTAATTAACTTATGGATGTGATTGTAAGATGTTCCTCCAACATCAGTAGCTTTGATTGCTTTCTTCTTCCATTCCAATGATTTTTGTCTGATTGCGTTTCCTTTCTCTCCCTTTATCATTTCTGTGACAAGATCAGATATCTCATCTCTCTTCACATCCTGATTAATCTCCATTCCCACCCCCCAATTTGCACACACATACCTGCAGTTTGTGTGTTGATCAGAAAAGAAAGGCCAACAAACCATAGGCACACCAGCATATATCCCTTCAAGTGTAGAATTCCAGCCACAATGGGTTAGAAAAACCCCAACAGAGGGATGAGAAAGCACTTGCTCTTGCATGCACCAACTTGTTATATACCCTCTATCCTTGATCTCATCGAAGAACTCTTGTGGCAATGGATCAGAATCATCAGTTACTATGTCTGCCCTTTTGATCCATAAGAAAGGTAACTTGCTGTTTGCAAGTCCCCATGCAAATTCTTTCAGATGATGTGCTGTCATCACTGCAATGCTTCCAAAATTAACATACACCACTGAGTTAGGTTCCCATTTGTTTAACCATGTTAAGCAGTTTGAGTCATTCTTCCACAAACTTGATCCAACTGACATGAAACCCTTTTCTTTCTCAGGAAAATGCCTTCCGAGCAAGTCCAGTGGACCAATGGTGTATATGTTTGGGTTGTATGACCTAAGAATCTCGAGCCCTTCTTCGTCTAAGTCTTCGAACGTGTTAATGATCACTGCAGAAGATTTCAGACAGTTTCGTGACTCAGAATTCAAGAAATCAAACAAAATATCATCCAGAGAAGTGACCCTGCAGAAGGTTGGAAGGTCTCTCAGTCTCATGTTACTCATTCCTTTGATCCAATCTAGACTTATATCCAAAGCATCATCGATCTCCTTCTGATCTGAAAATTTTTACAACAATAAATTGTGTAAGATAAATTTTGCTTTTACTGATTTAGATCATCAGATATGATTCGCTTTCAGAAGAAATTACATAACAACATAATCATCAATCAAAACTTTTTACAATATGTTTTCTTCTCTGTTTAGAGTCAGAATTCATATTGTACCGTATGAATACAGCTAGATTTATCCCCAGCAAAAATAAATAGATTAATCATTTATATGACATATTTTGTGTGTACATTAATTAATAGAGTTAGAGTTACCTTTTAGCCATCTATGTTTATTTTATATTCATTATCTTTTCAATAAAATGTGTCAACATACTGCCAAAATAATTCATTATCAATTAAAAATAAATAATAACTATTTTTGTTTTTCCTTTATTTCTATTTCTTGTTTTTAACTTTAATAAAACAATTATATCTCACTAATAATCAAAGGATGAAAATGATTCTGGAGCAACAGCCTTGCAAGCCCCACAAATGCTTCAATCATTTATGGGACCCACTGACAAGGGCAGGCAGAGAGGGAATTTTATGTAAAAACAAATGAAACTAAATATTGAAAATTTCATTAACTAAAGAACTATTGAGAGAGTAATATAATGATTAAAAAAAGATGTAGGGATGGGATGGGTTTCTATAAGACAAACTTGCAATCTATTTATTTTCTGTAAACTTCAAAAACAAAAATATATTAATTTAAATTTTATTTTATCTTTTATGTTGAACCCATGAAATTAATTAAAATATAAAATAAGAAATGAAAATACACAAATCTAATCAAATTTATGAGTATTCTGAAATCTGTAAAAGAATTACGAGAAAAATAAAAGAAAAAAAAACTCATATATTAAAAAGTAAATGTGTCTAAAATTATAATTTATGAAACATTAAATCCTTTATGCATCTTCCTTCCCTATATATTTATTCGAGAAAATAAATAATATATTTTTATAATAAGCATTTAGGTTTTTTCATTGTTAAAAGTGTTTAAATGAACAAAAATAAAAAAGGTATTCTATTTTTTGTTTAATTCCCATAATTTCTTTTGAATAAACATTTTTCTATTTATGGTCAGTGAGTGTCTCCCAACCAATCAACCCAAAAAAAGCTCCTCACAAAACGTGGTTGATTTTGACAGTTCATTTATAACTATATCCTTTTATTATCATTCATTATTACGAGCATTGACTCGATATTTTAATAAATGTTTTAACTTTTAAATTTATCGGCTCATCTTTCTTGACATTAAATCAATAAACTTTTTCAATTTTATATTTTTAATTTCTTTAAATTCACTTCGAACGACAAATTATGATAAATATAGAATTTAGTGAAAAAGATTCACATGACATGATTAATAAAAAAATTGAGACTCGATTGGGTGACTTCTTTTGGGCAGGAATGTTGGACTGTCCACATTTTCATATTTGTTCTAAAAATATTTTTAAATTAGTTAATAGTGTTGTATTTTTATATTTTAAATCCATAAAAATATTATTGAATATATAGATTAATAAAATGTAAACTTTCTTATAAATTAAAAACGTCTTTTAAAAAAAAAAAAAAAAAAAAAAAAATAAGAACCCTCAAAGTAATCTAATAATCTAAAACTCACTCAGTCGAAAAGGGACCACTTCAAAAGCTAGAAATGATTATCATCTTTCTTCAGGTTGAGTTATTGTTCGTACTAGTAACCCACTACAATTCAATACCAATATATATAACACCCTTCCCTCCCCTAATTATACTATTATTATAATAAACATTGAGTTTATTTATTATCCAACTCAAGTTCTGGTTAGGGAAAAATGTTATTTTTATTATCATTATTTCATCAAAGTGTGCTTATAGACACCGTTAAAATTATATAAATTAATTTGATATTTTTTATATAGAGTTTAATCTATAATTATACCAATTTAATTAAAATATTATACGGATTTAAACAAAACATTGTGGTTTTTGAAAAAAAAATTATATGTCTCTAAAATAATTAATTAAGTAATAATTGATTTTTTTCACTTGTGAAAGTTTCAAAACGTCATGAAATGTAATTTATATATGAAATTAACTAATAATTATACTAATTTAATAAAAAAAAAAATATTAACTGAATGAAGACGTAAAAGTATACGGTTATAAGGTGGAAGTTTATCATCATTTTTTTTATACTGATATTTTGACAATATATTTTTTTATTATTATTGGACATTATTTTTCATTGTTATTTACTTTCCTTTTTAAAAAAAATATAAAAGTTAATTTTTAGTAAAACTATTCTATATTGTAAGAGTTCTCAAGCAATCGTCAAATTATTTTAACAATCACTTTTTCTTTGTGAAACGAGTTTGCAAACTAAGTTTTAAACATAAGAGAAAGTAAAAGAGGGAAAAAGAAAAAATTGTACCTTTGAATGGAACCATGCCTTGTGCAACGAGTTCATCAAACTGCAAATATCCGACATAACCACAAACAGAGGCTGTCCAAAGTTGAACTTCGGGTATGCCCATGTCCTTGGCAACTTTTCCGGCGAAGCCCATAATCCCATCAGCGATCACGCCAGTGATCGGAGGCACACCCTCTGTGGCCTTCAGCTTCAACACCAACTCTTTGAAAGGGCCATAACAGGTTTTTCTGGTTGAATCACACAGCATCGGAATGTCCTGAGTTGCATCCTTATCAGAAGGTGGCAACCCATCGGGTATGGTCTCGTACACGAAATCAGGGAGACCCTTAACAAATTCTGGTCCATGAGACTTAACAAAACGCCTGTGGTTGTACTCGCTGTTCACAAAGGTTATGTAGAAACCCTTGCAACGAAGGATCTTTGCCAGCTGCATCATGGGGTTTATGTGCCCCTGTGCAGGGTATGGCACGCAAACAATGTGGGGCTTTGGAGTTTCAACTGAGGCCATTTTTTCAGTCGCAAACCTCAACACAACAACACTGTGTGTGAAGTGCAAGGCCTACAAAGGTTGCTATGCAGTGTGCTTTAGCTTCCCTCCCTCCATCTTATATACAGAAACAGAAACCAGCTTCGTGATGGGTTGGTCTACATTAAGTTCACAACTTGGAATGATGTGTGCAATACAAAAAGTTATGTTTGTCACTGTTAAAGTAGAACCAGTAAAATCAATAGTCTTGTTCTGCTTCTTCTTCTCGTTGCTACTACACGGTAAATGAATCACGTGGACACAATATTTCCATTTCAATTATTTTAACTAGAATGAATTGTCGATGTCAAAATTAATTATACATCACCACTTGACAAAAAAGTAATATTAGAGAAAAAAATGGAATAGTTGTTTCGTTAAAAGAAATAACGTAAAAAATTATTTGATTGAATAAAAATAAATATAATAAAATTTTATTATATTTTATTATCAGAAAATTTTGTGAAAAGAAAAGTTATTTTGTTTATTTATTTTCAGGACAACATAATAAAAGGATAGAGAAATGAAATTAGAAATTATGTGATTAAGTTGAATATATTATTGATTATGTTTTTTATTATTATTTTCATTTTGTTGTATTTATTACAATGCTTTTTGCTTGCGTAGCACGGTAGAAAAAAAATGGTGGTACCACTCAATAATTTTACAATATTTTCATCCATTTTTTTATCTACCAAACCAGTTGTTTTCTCTATCATTAAGACATTTTATGAATACACGCATACATGAGTTAATAGAGGAGAAAATTGGAAAGAGCAAAGAAAAGTCTAACTAGTTTACGTAAAGAACTTTATTGTTTGTTCAGTAAAAGGTTGAATGCGTGTAATTACTAAATGAATAACTATATGAAATTATGTACAGCTTTTTCATTCATATTTTCTTTGCGAGAAAACACAGGCGAAATAAAATGTGTTCGTATATTTTTTTTATCAAAGAGTTAAAATCAATAAAAAAATGTATAATTAATTTTAAAATAATTATTAATTATAAAATTATAAAAAATAAAATATGTATACAATTTTTTTAAAATAATTATTAAATATAAAAGAAATTTTTAAATATTGATTAAAAATTAAATTATTTATAAAATAATTCATTTTTAAAAAATTAATAAAAGTAAAACTGAAATAATGAAACGTAAATAAAAATAAATATCTCTTTATATATTAATATAAATACAAAAAAAAATGTTATTTTATTTTAACTTTATTCATTTTATTCACTCTTTTACTTTTCTGTTATTTTAGAATTATTTTTCTCCTTGATAGGACATATTTACGAGATTATTCTTAATGTATAAAATGATTTTTGAATTATTTTTGATAAAATTTATAGTATTATCCCACTTTTAATATATCAAAATATTTTAAAAATTTTGTATGATTTAAAGTCTTAAATTTTATATCATATATACATATAATAATTAAAATATTTTATTATTCTTAAATTTCAAACTTATTCCATTGAATATAACTCTCTCCTTAAAACTGTTTAAAAGACTATGTCCCAGCTGGGACTAATATAATAATACAACAAAACATTTTTTTCTAGAAAAACAAAATTACTTTCAGAAGTAGATGTTTAAAGTTGTTTCCTCTTTCACTTACACATCAATCTGAAATTTCAAATTTGTTTTACTCACAGTCCACTTTATAAAAGATAATAAGATTGTGGCTAGTGTGAAAGTCTCTCACGGTGGAAGATTAATGACCGTTGAATTTTTTTTTTTATTTCCAATCGTACGGGTTTTTCTTTCTTTCTTTTTTTCTTTATTTAGTTTATATTTCACTCTTTCTTTTCATTTCTTTTCTCCTCGATCAAAACTTCCAAACGCCATGTGCGTCATTTCTGACAAGGGTATTTCCTTTTTTATTCTGTTTTCCTCCTAGCTACTCCTACGGTAGTCCATTTTTGTTCATGAACAGTCGAACATTTTCGATTAATATATTAAAGGATTAATTATTTTTTTTCGATTTTTAGTAAAAAGTAAAATTTATTTCTTTTTTGAAAATTATTGTGCTTCAACTTTTAACTTATAATTTTCATGTAAAATTAAAAAATAGTAAAAGTGTTTATGAACCAACTTTTCTTTTCAATCACACCCTTGTGGCAAACACGCACACCCATTACTGACACCCCCAAGTTGAATTACTTCTTTAAAATATAATAAATTTAAGTAGCATTTAAGAGAGACAGGTTTACAGTACCATGATAAAAAGTTTTGAAATAAACGTGACAATTTTTTGGGATACAATATTTGCAATATATCTTCTAAAAAAATATAATAATAATATAAAAACTGATGGAGTGATTGAAGTGAATTAGAATATTAAAAATTCTAAATATCAAGATTCTTTCTATTAAAAATTCATTAAAAAGAGATGTGCCGAATTTAACTTTTAAGAATATAAATAAAGTTAGTAAAAATGAAAAATTTAACCATATACAAAAGAAAGTCAGAAATTCAGTATGTTAAAGTCATAGCTAACACAGAATAGACCCAATATTACCTATACCTAGTTAGTTATCTACACCTCTTCGCGAAATACCAATAGAAAGTTCAGACATGCCAAGTGTCCCACGCTATTGTCAAATAATAATGGTCCTTGTAAAATCCTTTTTAATAGGGAAAAAGCTAACTTACATTAATAAAATTTTATGATTTTTTTTTTCTAAACTCAAATACCAAAAAGAAAACAAACTCACACAAGTTAGACGTACAAAACTTGTAACATCTCATTTAATATTGTTTGCACTACTAAATAAAATATTATATCATGATAACCCAAAACAGATAGTAAGAAGGGGACTGATCTATATATATAATACCAATACAGTCATCTAAATAATTATAAATGAACTAGTTATATTTACAGTCGATACTAGAAAAGGGTTAACAAAAACACCCAAGGTTTAAACGAAACATAGAATAGAAACTACTACTAGATATCCACTACCACAGTTCAACTCCTATCGAGAAGGGGAGTATCTTCGCCTACACTTGTATATGCTCACACCAAAATAGGCGATCATTGCAAAAAGAGAAAAACACACAAAGTAAAAAAAACATAGGCAAGAAGTGTAAGCTAACTTAACTAAGAGAAATCATACAATTCGATAATAAGTATAAATCATAACTTATCACATCCGTCATAATTAATCAAGCTCTCATAACACAGTATAATACACATGACTCTAGACTTAATATCCGGATTATGTAAGGAACATTAAAGCTCTTGGTGGCTTGCACCTGTGACGGCTCCCAAACTCTGCAGAGTATGCACCCGACCGCTCACAGGGTAAGCCCTTTCGCGTCTAAGACTTGATCAAGTCCAAAGACTAGGACCTTCTGCTTCTCCTCACGACATAATCCCTTCTGCTCTACCTGAGCGTGAATGATTATTGGAGTTTCAGGATACCAACCAATTTAGGAGTCCTCATATTCTTACATATACATTAACTTATTCTCTAGAATTCCCCTTGAAATTCTAGTACAACCACACCTTTTGATGATCTGATTTCACACAATTTCTACCACATGTACTACCTGTCACAATAATCCAAGCATAGTATGAATAAACATCACATTATATCATTCATTATAGCTTCCAATAATTAAAACTGAGGAAAAATCAACAATTCTGCATAGGAACTCGCTCAAGCTAGAAGGTCTCGCCTGGGCAAGAGGGTCATCCTCGCTTAGGCGGGTCACTCTCGCTTGAGCAAGACTCAAACAGTAGGCAACTCTAAAACTGAACGAATTATCGCTCAGGCTAAGTTGTTTCTCTTAGACGAGAGCGTCTCTCGCTCAAGTGAAACCAGCTCGCCTAGGCGAGACCTCGCGCAGTTTCAAGGGTGAGTTCCTGGTGTTTTCGCTCAGGTGAAAGCTGCTCGCCTAGGGGAAATCATCAGAATTCCAATCTGTTTTCACATGTAGAGCCACGCAATTCATACCAGAAACCCAAATTTCACACAAAAATTAATCCAAACATCAGTCAAGCACAGGATCATGCAATTCTAAGTTCTCATAGAAGATTTCTATATGAATTTGAGCAAAAGGCTAGCTTCCCTTACCTATATATCGATTAAAGCTTTGGAGAAATTAACTTCAGCTAACAAAGGCTGAAATCCTTAATTCAACCTAGAGGAATTCATCACCAAGATACAGAGAAAGGAGAAACCCATGATTAGACCCAGATCAAAGACAAAATTTCGAAACTTAAGCTGGAATTTGCACCTAAATGGAGTGAAGACTTACCTAGAGGAGGAGGAGCTGGGAGAGGGAGCAACAAAGGGTTTTATTGGAATTGCTCTTCCAGAGTCTGAGCACAAACCACAGAAAATGATGAGACTTAGAAAGAGAGACTGGGGAAGGAATGAGGATTAGAGAATGAGAAGTGTAGGGGAAGGTTGGTTTTGGTTTTCAAACAGGGAGTAAAAGAGAAAGAGGGAAATGGGGCTTTACAAAACTCACCTAAAAAGACATTTTTGAAAATATTCATGAAACGAACATGAGAAAAACCTCTTGAGTCAAAAATATATTCTCTCAATTTGATGATGCAAAAGATAATTCTGAAAAAAATTGGAGAAGAAAAACAAGATGAAGAAAGAAGCGAAACTGCAAGTGGAGAACACCAAGAAATATTTTCATAAACAATGTCATTGGTGACTTATCTAGAGGAGTTACAACAAGAGATAAAGTAAAAACAAAAATTAAGTACAAGCAACTTTATATCTCTCAAGTACCCAAGAACATAAATGAAACTCTCAAAGACAAGGAGTGGTTCTCAACCATGCATGAAGAACTGCCATCAATTTGAAAAAAAAAATTTAAGTCTGAGTTCCTAGATCTAGCACACAACAAATCATTGGAATAAACTCAATGAAGACGGTTTTATTATAGAAAACAAAGTAAGACCTTTTATTGCAAAAGAATATAGTCAAAAAGAAGAAAAAAAAGGTATTTATTGATCATCACACAAATAACAAGGTCTAAGGTAAATTATTAAAATAAATTTTGATCATAACTCAAATGTTAGTATTATGGAGTTTGATTTAGTCTACATCGTTTATCATTATGAGATGTAGTTCTCTATTTTACTATATAAGCAACCTTATGTAAAACTTCATATCCACATAGAAATAAGATATTCCCTAGTGTAGTCGTGGATGTAGACATACACATTAAATGTTGAACCACATTAAATTCCTATGTCGTTTATTTTTATCTCTTTCATTCTTTCATTTATTCCTTTATTGTCTTATTCCTAACAAATGTTTATAAAGAAAACATTATACTTAGCAACCCACAAACCAATTGATGCTATGGAAGCTCTCCCAACAAGGATCACAAGGAGCATGACTAAAGGGAGACTTCTAATCCTTCATCATTATCTTTGTTTTGCCTTTCATTATTATGATTTTCCTAAGTTGACTTAACCTTAGTTGACTTTTTGATATTTGACTAGGTTTGACTTGTTGAATAGAGTTGACTTGACTTAAGCTAACATGATAATGTTTATTTGTTTTTGCAAGTTAATTAGGATTAAGAAGCATGAGACAGGTGGCGCAACAATATTGGAGAATGGAGATGATGTAGAGCATGTGTGGAGGAAAGAGGAAAGGCAAAAACATATAGTAAGAGCATAAAGCAAAAACAAGATACCATGGTGGTACACTTGGACAAAATGGAGGCTCCCTTTGGCGGAGAATCCTCATGAAAATGCACATAACATTCCTTTTGTTGCACCATTTTGACCTACCTTCTAGAATGTAGGGTTTTTTATTTGCTAAGTCGTCATTTTAAACTCATGTTTATTTTCTAGAGGCCCTTAGAACTCTCTTTATAAGGGGTGCTCTTTAGCTTGTAAAAGGGTTAATAATTTTGAGTTTATACACTTGGTTTTCAACCATAAAAACCGTGAGTTTTCTTCTCCAAGGAGTGAAAAGTCTCCACCTTAGCCTCATCTTGCATTGCAAGTGGCGACATTCTTCACTCATCTCTAGAGTTGGTTAGCCTTATGGCCCCCTCTTTGAGTGGCATGCTTCAATTTCATCCTTACCATCTTCTATGTTTTCCATTTTATACTTGTTTCTTCTTGTTTTAATTTAGTTATGCTATGTTTATGTCCATTTTGTTTCATTTCTTGAATCAATCCATTACTCTCCTTCTCTTGAACCTTTTAGAAGTGAACCTTCACATCTAGATAACTTGCTCCCTTAATGTCAAGTGGGGATCTTCTCTAAGTTTTCTTAAAGAACTCATCACCATATTAAAAAATATAAAATGAACCAACTCAATCCTTCATCACCAATTCAACACATAATCATCTCATATATACAAACATATCAACCAATATTTAAATCAAAATTGAGTTTATATCTCAAAAGATATTCAACAAATGAAAAATCAACTAATGTCCGACTCATATTAAGTATGTCCTATAAGAGTCTAACATATGACCTAAACTAAGACTTGGATTAATGGGTAAGCCTAAAAGTGATTAAGGTAAGTTTATTACAAACCAAATTGCACATTTACACATACAATATGTAAGAACTTCTCCCTTAATTTATCTCCAAGTGATATGTTAGTATATGTGACTTAGATTATTAGTTAAATAAGGTGACCTAAGTTATACCATATATGTCTTTGTTTAATATACAACTCAGACAATGGTTCACATATCCCAAATTTGTGACCTCATATTTAGACATTCTATATCATTATCGACATCTTTTTATCTATACAACATAAATTAGTTGGAAAAAACATCAAACCAATTAAATATAAATTTCAATATCCTAGTTACATTTATATATGTAACAATCATACTCGAATAACTCATAAACACAAGTCTTAATAAAACACTTTCATTTGAGTGAATATTTCTTCACTTGAGCGAAAATCTTTCCAAGAGCAAGGTTGAACTTATGCTCTATTTTCACTTGAGAAAAAAATAGTCGCCTAGGCGACCTAGAGCAAAGATTGACTTTCTACTTCATTTTCAATTGAGAAAAAGAGGAGCTGAGAGCAAATGTTGATTTTCTAATAATTTTTTTCTTGAGTTAAAATCCACCGCTTAAGTGAAAATACTAAAAAATCAATTTCATGCATCCAAATCAAACTTGTTTCGAAACTCCAAAATCTTTTTAATAATTTTAATTTCTAAATAAATTTAATATGATCAACTTGGATACAATTTGCTTACATACACTACTCACTTCAATTTAATCCTTAAATAACTATAAGAAAATAACTATACTCAACTTCAACCATTTACATATTTTCAAATAAAACATAAACCTTGCATAGAAATCAAGATATTATGACTAAGACACATTCATATCATCTTTCTTAAAGTATTATCAAAATATAAAAATTTCCCTTATTTGTTAAAGCTTGTTTACTTAGAGTCAAGCTTCCAACTTCTCTTATTATCACATAGAAAAGTTAAACATGTACATAGAAAACTCTTATAAATGATATGCACATATCCTTATGATCATTTTGATTAATAGATATTCATCTTTGACTAGAAGGAACACATGCAAGACCCATAATCCCTATGCAAGCAAAACTTCTCAAAATTACCTCATGAAAAAGGGCAAAATGAAATTTACTCTAAAACAATTTCTAATAGAATTGCTCTAATATCCACGGGGATCCCTAAGATGAATTTTGATATATGAAAAGATGAATAGATCTTTCAAAAATTTATAAAGAAGGTAATATTTTGCACTTAAATAATAAAATATTAATAATTCATCTCAATTATACCCTTTTTACTCTTAAACAATTAATTAGGTTCTAACATAAAAAAAAAAACTCACTAAGAAATATTAATAACACTCCTCCAAATAATTATTGATAAATACAAACAATAAAGACAATTTATAATGATTTCTCATAAATGCATAACTTCATACTTGAAAAAAAAACAAATTTGAAACAATATTGTAAAAGTTTAAAATAATAGCAAGTTAACATCATCAAACTCGTTTGTCTTTAAAATGAAGAACTAATTGTTCATTTGCTTATTTAAAATAACTATTAATTAGAATTTGAGCTTAAAAGAACTCACCTTCGAAATACTTGAATTAACGCATATCAACCATTAAGAATGATAAATATGAACATGGTTGTTTGCCACTCAATAATTCGAACAATTGAATACTAATATAAGAACCTATAGTAGTATTTAATAACTATTTACAGCCAAATATAATTTATAATTCAATTTTATTATCAAATATTTATGAGTTTACAAATATATCAATATCAAACTAAATACTTACTTAATATTCAAATTTTCAATATCATTATTATTACTTTAAATATTTAGTGACATAAGTGTTAATAGAATTTTCTATATCTAGACTTCTTTTCTATCTTCTACAACTAAAGTTTATTCCCAAAAGAAACTCACGAATTCAAACAAAAGAAAACTTTATTTACTTACCTCCTCATTTAAAGCGATATTTCTCCTTTCAGTAATAATAGCTCATGGTGTTTATCTAATTTTACAATTTATGTTTATAGTATTGATTTTTGTGGGATTGGAGAAAAGATAAAATTAAACTAATAAAAATATTTATACTTCTTTCAATGAACTGAGATGTAAACTAACCTAAAAATACATCGAAAAGGGAAAAAAAATATAAAAACTGTTTAGTAGACGTAAAACTCTTTAAAATGACATGAATTAAATTGGTATATGCATGCAAAGTCATTATAATATAATCAAATGAATGATCAAATAATGATATAATTAATTGTTCATTTAATATAACCAATTAAATGAATTTTCCATAATACCCAAACATGAAAAGAAACTTCTTCTAATCACTTCGGGAAATGTACCATCAAAGATAGTTGTAGACATTGTATTATGAATAGCAATACCTACAAAAGAAGCATATAGAGATATCGAAGAAGTATTGTGATCAAACACGTAAGTTTGTAGTCTACTAAGACGAAATAACATGTGTGATGAGATTGGAACATTTATTACTGCATATTAATTTTATTAAATATTATTCTTTGAATGTTTCATGTAGTTTAGTTTTGATTATATAGGTTGTGATGAGACCTGTCTTTAAAAGTAAGATAAATAATTGAGATATCCAAAACAGTGAAATGAAAACAGAATGTCATATTTATCTTTGTTATTGCAGACTTATTTAGTGATTTGTTATTCCCAGCAACTAGATTATTTTATCTTATCCTAAATAGAAGTTGGTGATGCATTTAATGGTTATCTTATCACTACTAATGCATAAACGCCAAAAACACCCATCAACACCAGCCACCCACGCATTTATGACATTCCACCACACAAAAGGAAAGAGTTGTAGTCCAATTTTAATTTTATGTAACCTCTGGTCATGTTTAGATTGGATTCTGGTGTGAAAACAAGTGAATGAAAATAAAAGAGTGGGAATCAGAAAATGAGAAAGAAAAGAAAGTGAAAAATTTAATGATGTGGATGGTAGAGTAAAAGAAAAGTAAAGAGAAACGATTCGAGTTTCTTTTTATTTTTTAATATAAACAAGATTATTTTTCTTTTGGTAATTTTTAGATTTGAATATGAAATTAAAATTTATCACGTTCTAAATTTTGATATATTTTATTTTTAAATTTAAAAAATGAAAGAATATAGTTATCTCAATTTAATATTATTAAATTTTTACATGTTAAACAATATTTTATAATAATATTTAAGTTTGAATGTGTTAAACGACATAAACAATACAAATGTCAACTTAAAACGATGTTGGATATCTAAAAAAAACAAAAATTTAATGCAGTTAAATTAGAAAAAATATGTCGATTCATTTTAAAAGTTTATGACAAACTATATTGAAGTTTGGGATAAAGATAAATTTTAATTTTGTATTAAAATTTATAGACTAAAATCATATTTAATATTTTTTTATAATGCAACTTTTACAAAGGATTTATTATTTTATTACATTACAAATTGATATAATTTTAACTCGAATTGAAAAGTTTAAGTATTAAAAGTAGATTAATTATTTTTTGATCCCAATTTTAGTTGAAAACTTTCAAGTAGGTCCCATTTTTTGTTTATATTTCAATTATGTCACAATATTTAGAAAAATTGATTCAATTAATTCTTTTCTGATAGTATGCACCAGCAATGTGACATGTGTTTGTTTGTAGTTCTTCTTTTAATTGTTTAATTTTTTTACCCACCACTGAACTTACATGTAGACAACAAAATTTTAATAAATAAGAAATAATTGAAAATACTAAAAAGAAAACAAAAACAAGTATAAATTGACATGTCGCATTGGTAGAGCACTAAGGGAAATAATCTAATTAAATCAATTTTTTAAAAAATTAAAAATTAATTGAATCATAAACAAAAAAGAGCATTGACTTAATTATTAGTCCTACCAACTTTCCTAACCATTGTAAGGGTCATCTCATAACTATCACCATTAAGCTCAACACCTCGTGATTTATCTCTATGTCTGTCTCTATACAAAGAGAATTGTAGTGAGAAGAGATAAATTCTTCGTTTAGTACTAAAGACATTTTATATTCTTTTATAAGTTTTAAAAACAAAATTGGTATATATTTAAAATAAAAATGATATAATTTTAATAAATAGTTTGGAGACAAAAAAAAACATATTTAATACTATAAAAAGCAAGACTATAATCTTGAGTAAAACTTAAGTCACAAGAAGAAAAACTAATATATTTTCTATTTTAAAAGTATTTGTCATAAAAAAATATTAATTAAATTTGCACATTTTTATCGTAATCATACTTATACTTATTATAAATATATATATAAATATATAAAAAATTTTTTTTATATAATTATATATATATATATATATATATATATATATATATATATATATATATATATATATTCTCCAAAATATATATATATATATATATATATATATAATTTTAAAAAAAACATATTTAATATTATAGAAATCTTGAGTAAAACTTAAGTCACAAGAAAAAGCTAATATACTTTTTATTTTAAAAGTATTTGTATCAAACAAAATATTAATTAAATTTGGATATTTTTATGTAGTCATACTTATACTTATGAAATTTAACACTAAAATTTTATAAAATGTTTACATTATATTATGCTTTATTTATTTATTTATATAAAATGGTACAAGATTTTCAGTCCGATAGTCAAAAACATCGGTCACCACTTGTCAATATAACTTAACGTATGATATAATAATATTTTTAAAATTAAATATATTTTTAGTCAAACATAAAATTAAAATTTGTTTATATTTTAAATTTTGATATATTTTTAACTTTAAATTTTAAAGATAAATATATATAACCTTTTAATTCAATAATGTTTTACTTCTTAAATAATGTTTTAATTTGACATTTAAATTAAAAAGTATCAAATAATATAAATAACTTAAATATTAATATGAAATATCATTTAACACATTTAACAATTAACAAGTAAAAAGTTTAACCGAATTAAAAAAAATATTTATTTACTTTTAAAACTCAAAATATATCAAAATTTAAGATATAAAAAAAATTTACTTTAGTTAACCCTATTTTCATTCATAGAAAGCTTTTACAAAGTTATGTAAAAAATTATTTTATTCTTTAGTAAAAACTAAGTTTGAAAAATCATTAGTATTTTATCCTTCCAACATTATTGTAATTTTAATAATATAATATAAAAAAAATTATTATTGTTGTTATAATTATGGAATCAAATATAAATAATTTTAATAATTTTATAAGTAGTTTTATTTTATAAATAATTTAATAATTAAAAAATAGTTAAATTTAAAAAACAATAAATTAAAAAAAATACTTAAATTAAAAAAATATAAAATTGATAAAATAATTAATTTAGTTTTTAAAAATATATATAAAAATTAAATTCGAAAAATAAATATAAACATGAATTAAAAATTATTTATAAAAACTTTAAAAAATAAAATAATGAAATAAAATATATTAATAATAAAATTGTCCATATGTACACTAAAACAAAGATTACAAACTTGATTTCCTTAATATACATAGTTATATATTTATAAAATATTTTTAAATTATTCTAATTATTAAACGGAAAATTGTCAGAGTATTTGATAAAATAAGAGCAATTTGCAGGTCCATTGGGACTCTGCGCAACAAAAGCCACAACTTCTGCAGCAATTTAGTGGGTAGCCTCTCACCGTCACATTATTAATGTCGTGTTGATTTTGAAGAGAAAATTAGAAATAAATAAATACCTCGACAAGTTGGTATGAAATATGAGTATATTCATCAATAGTTTTTTTTATTAAAATTACAATTAATTAGAAAAGGTTGTTTAAAAATATAATTCAATATTTATGTAAAATAAAAATATGCAAGAAAAATAAAGTTTGAAATTATGTGATTGAATCAATTTGATGAAAAAAAACAGCATAAATATATTATACATAATACAAGTTTGATTCACTATTATTTATTTATTAGTCTTTATTCTCAAAAATATAATCATCATTTCTATTTATTTGTTTTTATTCTCATGAATATACACCATCTTTCCTTTTCCTCTTTTTCCACCACCAAATCAAACAAGTGATATTTTATTTGTGAAAAGTTACACCTGGAATACTTGTGTTTGTTTTATATTGAATATTTAATTTATCATGCTACTCGTGTCAATTTTTTATTTAATTTTTATTAAATTGAGGCATATATTAAAGACAAATAGTGAGGATTTTAAAATGGAGATAAATATATTTTTAATTCTTAAACTTAATAAATATCTGTTTCATACTTTAAAAATAAATAAATATAATATTTTTACTTAAATTGTCTATTTTTTATGTATTAAACAATGTTTCAGGTCGATATTTGAATTGTTTATATATATTCTAACTTAAATAATAGTTTAAAACTACAACAAAAATGATTTTAGACAACACTAAACAAGATCACGAGTATAAAAATGTGGTCTAAATATAGTAAAGACAACACTTTTTTAGACATAGCTTAAAAACTATCGTAAGCAACATTTATATTGTAAAAAGTGTGAGCTAATTCATAAAAATGTGATATAAAATATACTAAAAATTGAAGTTTTTAGATTAGAAATATTCCCTCATCCTTTTTTGACTGAAAACGCAAAACTCAGTTTCAAAAACAAGAAAATGTGAATTTCTTCCCTCTCTTTGTTTTTAGACTGAAAACACCAAGAGCTCATAGTTAGGGATGTCAACATAGCGGGTAGGCTACGGGTAGTAGCTCTCCCGTACCCTACTCGCTAGATAAATATTTGCCCTGTACTCGTATTCATATTCGTCGGGTATCCGTTATGCGGATACCCGCATAATTTTTAATATCCATGGATATCCACAGGTAGCCACGGGTATTTACAAAAAAATAAAAATAAATATTTAACAACATATTTTAATCGTAAATTCAAATAAAATAAATATATAACATTCATAAATTTTAAACAAAGTACAAATAAACCATTTAAATAATGTTGAACGATAATTTACAACGAATTGAATTTTTTTAAACTAATTGATAAAAAGATAACTCATTCAAAATTAATATATTAATATTTTAATCATGTTTTTTTTTTTATTTTTTTTAATTTAAATTAAAGTATAGCGGGTACGGGTATCCACTGGTACAAATACTATGATACCCATACCCGCCCCGTTAACATGCGAGTATTAAAATTTGTCGTACCCGTTACTCGCGGGTATCCATTTACAATACATATTTCCTACCCGTTGCGGGTTTTATCTAGGGATACTCAAAAATATAGATTTTTTTGACATCCCTACTCATGACGCTGAAAATGTGAAATTTTAAAAAATACATATATCAAAGTTGTTGCATATTTGAAGCAACTATTATAAAATTGTTGCCCTATTAAAATAAAGTTAAATATTCTCTTAGAGACTTAAATTAGAATTTTATAGTTTATTGAATATTTAATTTCGAAACAATTTGTTGGGTATCAGAGTACCAGCACAAGTACTCACAACTAAAATACAAGATGAAAATAAAGGAACAAAAATATATAATAGGCAATGAATATAATTTATTCAAGGAAAGGAAAAATTACATACCATTCTCTCTAATTCCAAGAAGAAAACAATGACAACCCCTCTCTTGGAAATAGGAAAACTAATACAAGGAGAACCTTAAAGGAGAAATTAACCTTCTCTCTTAGAGGAGAAACTATATTCTCTCTTAATTCTTCTCTCAAGCAAATAAAGCAAAAGGAATAAGATGAGAGAGACTTTGGGATGATTTTCTAAGGAAACACTGGGCTCCTTTTATAACATTAAAAGTAAGCCCCAAAGTAAGTTTCCATCGATGTGGGACTTCTTTTCTCATAATCTCCCACTTGAAGATTTTGATGAAATTAATCAAATCTTCACACCGTGCTTTATTCTCTGCCTTCATGTTGCTTGTTCTTATGATAGACTTCAGTAGGATCGAATCCACGTAGACTTCATTGACACATAATTCTGAGCCTCCGAAACACAATGCAACACTCGAGGTTCCTTCTAAGGACCTCTTGTCAATACTTCGCTGCTCTCCACCAAACTCGCCATGAACCTACTAACCACTCCCACTACTTGTGCAATGTCTGGTCTTGTACACATCATAGCATTCATAAGGCTGTCCACCACCGATGCACTCGGTACTCGGTACTCGAGACTTCTCCATCCTCTCCGCTTCACTGCTAGGACTCATACATGAGGAACAATTGATAGAAAGTGGGGTAGAAATTGACTTGCAATCTTGCATGTTGAAGAGTCGCAAGATTATCAGTAAGTATTTCTTCTGAGAAAGCCAAACCTTCCTATCTTTTTTGTCTCGGTGAATTTGCATCCCTGAAATCCTTGTTTGCTAGTTCAAAGTCCTTCTTCTCATACTTCCTAGCCAATTTTGCCTTCAATTCCTGGATTTGAACTTTGTTGGGGCCTACCTCCAACATGTCATCCACATACAACATCAATGGTCTAAACACCCAGTCTGTTGTAACCGAGGCTTATGAAGGAATCAAATCTCTGGTACGAACACCTGAGCGCCCTCTTTAAATCGTACTGAGATTTGTTCAACCATGCAAACCAAGTTTTCTTGTTCTTTAATGCCTTCTGGTTGGAGCATCATTTCATTTCTGCTTAACAATAACCTTGTGGGTAGTGGGACCCATAGGTGGTACCCCTTCACATTGTTAGCATAGCCCAAGCACTTAATTTTCCCCAGTTTCAAGCTTTACTCGTGCTTTGGATTCCTTGAACTAGTAATAACACATTTGACTTCCTCTTGATGTAGTACACCCACAATCTCCTGGAGTAAACTTTGATTCTCCTAGTGATAACTCTGGTGATTCCCTTACATCAGAATAAATCAAGTCTTCTTGTGTTTTCCCTTTTCCTAGTAGTCAAACTAGCAATCTGCGATCTATGACTATGTTTGTTGGCTTACCATACAATGCTCGTGTAGAGATAAAACAACCTTCTTGAGCTCGAGTAAGAGATTACGTTCTGCATGGTTTTGCAAACTTCGCTCTGACTTATACCCAAGTTTACGATGTCACATCAACATCGCTTCTTCTTGACTTGTCGATGCAACCATTGCATTAGCTTCCTGCAACGTATCTTCCAAAAGCACATACACATCTGCCATGATCCTCTAAGCTTTCATGACTTAAAGAACTCTCATCTTCTTCACAGAATATCTTCGTCCTCCGAGGTATTTGCCATACAACCTTGTGAGGTTGATGCCTTAGAGTTCTTTCCTCCATTCTTCAAATGCCAACAATCTTTCTTCACATGCCCTCTTTTGCCACAATGGTAGCATTTGAGATGCTTCTTACTTTGACATCTATCATGAGACTAACTCCCACTAGATCCACGTTCTGTTGATCTACCTCTTGTCATCACCAAAGCTTCTATTTGCCTTGCACTTTCCACCATATCCTCTTTGTTCTTTCGCCTGGATTCTTCTTCAAGAACAGCTTTGGCAACATCCTCAAAGTGTAGGAGGTCAACAACGTTGTAATTTGTAATGTTGATGACAAGTTGATCATACGAATCAGGTAAACTCTGTAGTAGAAGCTCCGCACGTTCATTTCCAATTATGTTGAAATCTACCGCTGAAAGTTGGGCAAACAACGTATTTAGATTGTTGATGTGGTCTGTCACCGATGTGGACTCACTCATTCGAAGAGTATAGAGTTTTCTCTTCAAGAATATTCTTGTGTGAAGTGACTTAACCTCGTACAGGCTTGTGAGAGTATCCCAAATCTCCTTCGCTGTAGTCTTCTCCACAATGCTAGATAAAATCGCATCTGCCAATGCTAAGTGCAAATTTGCTATAGCATTGTTATCTATTTCATTCCACTTTTTATCTGTAATGCCCGTAGGTTTTTCTTCAATTGCTTCTAGACAGTTGTCCTTTCTCAAAATTGCCTTCATCTTCAGTTTCCACAATGAGAAAATTTTCCCATTGAACCTCTCTATCTCGTATCTTGTTGTCATGGCTTTAAAATCGACTTATGCACTTCTCACTATGAATAGTACTGTCTACTGGAACAATGGAAGCAGACCGTGAACCAGTGCACCAGGTAATTCCCAGGAAAGAGAGGTGGGTCACTAATGGACAC
>Ga0214545_1001787_pt1 | contig 40940 bp, 27 predicted proteins | sample CNSS4metaG_FD_160064 | JGI IMG/M metagenome (GOLD analysis project Ga0214545, IMG submission 160064) | Root nodule microbial communities from cowpea collected in UCLA plant growth center, Los Angeles, California, USA - CNSS4 | ecosystem: Host-associated > Plants > Roots > Nodule | place: USA... | reverse complement strand
ACTTAGGGAATCAAAAATAACAAACACAAATGAAAGGGATGAAGGATTAATGAACTTCCTTTCTAAACATGCTTAGTCTTCTTAAGCATGTGCCTCCATCCTTGGTTGGGGTCAATCCTTCATCAATGTGTGTGGCGTAATTTGTGGGATCTCGTATGTAGATTCTATGGTGGCATTTCTTTAGTTTCTACATTGATGTATGGATTCAAGAAAGGAGATATATGGTGAGACTCGCAAGAGGTCCTATTCCTAAGGGAGGATAATGGCCTCAAACATTGATGGGTTAACCTTGTGAGTGGTAGGGTGTAATCGATTGGCAATGGCTCTATAGAGCAGTAGAGGCTACCATAAGTGCATGACTCCAGTGATTTCAACATTAAATGCATGTATCCGGATAATTGAGTCTACAAAATCTTTAGTTATATGTTTCATTTCACTTTGACTTTTGGAGTTGTATGGCTTTATTATGAAAATTTGTATACTTACTATATGATGTTTCTATTGCAAATTAGCTTACCCTTCTGTGTTGTTTGCCTTGTTTGTGCTTGGATCTCTCTTTTGCAACGATCACCTAATCGATGTGAGTAAATGAAGATCTAGGTTTAGAGGCACCTTTAGAGGATGAAAAGCCATCAGTTAGAGTTGTGGATGGTCTTTGGGAGCATAAGTAGTGGTGAGTTTTTGTGTAGGGCCTTGTTGGTTTAGTATGGTTGTATAAATGTCATATTTTTATAGTCCTATATTTTGTATACCTGTATTAATATACTTTATACTATAGATCATCTCTTATGAGTATTATTATGAAATGACTTATTTTATTAGTTTTATGCTACTAAAACAAAATGTTACATTAATGGTATGAGAGCATTTTGTCCTTAGGATGACCTAAGGGTGATGTTTTCTCATGTCTTCCGTGTATAAGAGTTTAAGTTTAGATTGTAGATATTGTTTATAAAACTAGGAGTATTGAGAATAAAAAGTGTCTTGATAAAGTAATAAGGGTGCACACTCATGACTATATCAAAAATAGTTTTCCCTTCTTAAGTATGAAAGCTTGGAGAAAGAAAAGTGATAGATAACATGCAATGGGTAAAACTAGGTTATGTGGTCAGTAGATTTTGAGAGAGTATGTGTAGAAAAGTCATGTTTGTTAAAGGGGGTAATAGAGTTATAGTTGAGTTATGTTTTCGATACTAGACTAGACATGTTCTTACCTTTGTAATTTATGTGTAATGTTCAATAGTAGTAGAGAAGCACAAATTCAAGGCCAATTTGATCTAGTTACCTTCAAAATTGTTGAAGAAGGTCTATAAACCAATCTTTTGTCTCAAAGATATGAAGTTATTGTGCAATGTTTTTTAATGGGTATGGAAAGTTGACTTTTGATTTTTTGGTCTAGAAAAGATGTTGAAGTCAAAAGACTAAATCTTGGATCAAATAATCTTCAAGGGGAGATTTTTGGAAAGGTAATTTTACAAATAAAGTAAGGTTGGCAAGAGAAGATGAGTATCTAAGGTGGGTGAAAAGTGAGATGTCAATGCATGTGTAAGCAATGAGGTTGGAGAATATGACAAGGCACAAATCGAAAGCAACATTTGAAGCTAGAGGTGTAAGAAGCTTGTGAGAGACAAGAGGATAGAGGTGAAAAGGTTATTCGTTGATGTTTTAATGGAGACTTTTAAGGACCAATCAAGTATAGTGATTCTTTCTCAATAGGAAAATTTTGTTTGTTGGTAAGGATAAGGTAGCATAAGAGCTTTATGCCAAACCAAATGATGAAGGTAGTTGAATCTTCTCAACAATGTCAGTCGCATCAATGACGAGAATGGAAAAGATGTTCAAGTACAAGGGTTCACAAGGGAGAAAAGGATTGTACTTGCAATGAGGCTAAGTGTTTCAAGTGTCAGAAGAGGAGGCACATTGGTAAAGATTGTTCTCAAAGGGAAAGTCAAGCTAGTGTTGTTAGCGTACAATTAAGGAAAAGAGGCGAGGAAAGTTCTCGAGTAGCTAGAAAGGGTATTTGAGATGGTTACTATGAAAGTAACTAACATATTCAAAGATACAACTTACGAAGGTGGTGCTAGGATTAAGGTTATGACTTTGTTTGGAAGTCGTACACTCCTTGGTGTTGCTAGTATGGTAAATAATCCATGGTTGCCTGCAAGAGCGGGTTAAAGTTTGAGTTGGTGGTTTTACTACAGTTTTGGGCAAGTGAAGACTACTCGGCTGTGAGGCAAGTCTCATGGATATCAAAGGATCCAAATTCAAAGGAAATATGACTTGTTTCCTTTGCAAGGGTGTTACAAAATCTCAAGGGGGAATTGGTTTTTTTCCAATATCATTCCCATTGGGTTGTGGTACCCAAATAAGTGATATTCTTTTATCTATGGGTAAGGTGATGGTTGTGTATCAAGTGTGGATCAAGTTGAAAAGTGGCGGCAAAGTGTTATGCAGTACAAAGTTCCTTGACAAAGGCAAGTGAAGAGCATATGCAAGGGATCTCACTATTGACTCGATACATGGACTGGAAACAACGTCAATAGCTCCTTATAGGATGGCTTTGTAGAGTTGGTGAACTTGTAGAAATAAGTGGAGGAACTGCTAGAGAAGTAGTGGTTTAGACACAATATGTCATCACGAGAACTACAATTTAGTGGATCTTGAAGATGTAGTTGTATGTCAAGCTATCCAAGTGAAAACTTTGGCTAAGGGAAATTTCTCTAGGATGGTTGTTTCTTTTTCATAGATGACACTAAAGGATCATCCTTTTGCAGTAAAAAAAGGAGTGTGAAGAGATTTTTCAGGATGCTGAAGAAGAAGTTTATTGGCACTTCAATTCTAATAATTCTTTACACAAGAAAGCCTTTTGAGGTTTACTACTCAATACTCTAGATGTGGGATTGTATGTTGATCAAGTTGGCATAGCGAAGGTGTCATCTTCATAAGGAATGGTTAAACATGTTCAAAGATCATCAAGAGGTAGAAGTGTGTAGTTGCACAACGGAAGTTAGACAAGTCATGAAAGAGATGAATCGAGCTATGATTTCGAGAGTGGTGTCAACCTGAAAGTGAGAAACTGATAGTAGATGCTTTAAATAGAAAAATGGTTCAAGTCCTTAATTTCATAAGGTAAGAGTAGTTATGAGAAGATTTCATTAGTGTAGTCACCTGAATATAATTTGTGAGTTTCTTAAAGGTTGAGAAAAGATGTTGTTTTAAGGATGTTGTTGAGGAATGGTTACAGGTTAGTGGATTAGAAAATGAAAATGGAGTGCCAGAATGAGTTTGTCATTGCAATAGTTGAAAGTTCTAGTTTGGAAGTGGGATATTAGTGTTATGCACTTTGTTATGTAGTGGCCAAAGTTACAGGAAGCATGATGTTGTGGGGTGTTTGTGAATAGGGTGACTGATGAGTGCATATTTTTTTCCTTATTTATGCTTTAATTTTAAATATTTAATTGAGTTTTTGTGCTTAAAAGACTGATTTAATTAAGATTTGTAATAATTGAGCTTATTGAGTACATGAGATAAAAATGGCTTAAAAAGGGTTTTTAGTTGCATAAATTATTTCTAGATATTCTAATGTTTGTTGATGGAGTTGAACCTAAATTTAGTTCTTTAAATGTGTGAAATTAAATTGTTCTAACTTACAAAAATAGGCCAAAATCAATAAATTCTAGAAAGAAATATACATGGAGCTAAATGCACCCCTAACTTTTATTTATACACTCCCCTTCTCAAATAGCCCATACAAACTTTGTTCTACACCCCCTAATACATCTATTTTCACCCCTCTTATCACTCACAAATTCTGGCCAACCAGATGCTGCCAAGTGTAATGATCCAGTACTTTTCAATTTGTCCAACCAAGAAGAAACAAGTGTCATGATCCTCCATTCACTAAATTGTTCAACCACATCACGCCACTTCATCATTTCTTCCCTTCTCCAAACTGGACCCCCAACCAACAACATCAAAATGTGGAGCCAACACCACGTTGTTCAATAATCGTTTAACCAAGGCAAACTCAAATCCATGATCATGCACCACCACAGCCCACAATCGTAGCTTGTGCGTTCACGAACCAGAATCTTAATAGCGAGAACAAAGTTCATCGGACTGCCATAACATGAAACCCTCGCGACGTATCTAGGCTCCAAATGCACCTGCAGAAATCGCAAGCAATAAATAAAAATCCTAAATCGTGAGAGAACTACTATAGACGAGCAGCACGCGAACCTCAACGAAAAGCATCATTCCGACAATAACCCTAAGTAAAAAACCCCAATTAGAGAGAGAGGGAGGGAGGGGGAGAGATAGAGAGAAAGAAAGAGAATGCCACGTGGCAACTTCTCATTGCACAGTCAACGGGTCAAAGTTGGTCAAATATTCAAACTTTGGTCAAAATAGCAAAACATGTCAAACACGCTAGGGCTGAATTGGAATTTTGGCAAGATTTAGTTGTTGATAATTATTTAGATATTTTTAGATAATTAATCAAATAATATCAACTGAGAATATCTTTCAGATATTTTTAAAATTGATAAAATTTGTTAATTATTTGAAAGATATTGTAGATAAAAGATTCCAACAACAGAAAAGATAAAGTCCAAGTTCATTCAAGCCCTATAAAAAGAGACTTAGAGGAAGCATATGGATGCATTAGCAACTCTGGTTTTGAAAGCTACCATCCACCACATTTCTCATTTTATTCTTTCCACCTTTTTAATTTTTGTCTCATTCATCATTCATCATGTATTTCATCAAATCCGTGGACGGCTAAGCTTTTAAGCTTGGTTCCACTATAATTTCATTATGGATTCTGAGGTTAAATTAAAATAATTTCCTTTTTCTTTTGATTATTGTTTTTGTTTTCATTTATTTATGTCTTTTGCTTCTTAATCAAATAGAAAATAATAATTTTAAATATAAATACATGTTAACATATGAGCTTAAGGGTTTTTAAATTCAATTCAAACTTTACTTTGATTTTATTTAGAACCTTTCATGTGATTAAATAAGTTTGTACTAATAATTGAGACTTTACTTTGATTAAATGTAATCACTTTAACTAAACTTAGTCAAGACTTTACTTTGATTAATTAAGCTTTTTATTTGGTGAGGAAACAAAGGAACATACATGGTTAGGCATAGTAAATTTAATTGAGATTGTACTTTGGTTGAATTTACTATGGATAATCTAAAAGTTCTCACTTTTAATTGAGATTGTACTTTGGTCAAAAGTGAGAACACCAACAAATTAATTGACTTTATATTGATTGATTTGTAAATCTACAACAATAATTAATTTACAATAATCTTTAGATAATCGAAGATGAATCTATTTTGAAAACAGTTGAATTAGCCTATTTTACTATAATTATTTTAAGGTCTTTTATTAATTTTTTGTTTCATTTATTCTCATATTCTTATTAATATATTTGCATATGCATTCATATAGTTTTAATTGCATTAGGTTAGATTTTTATAAGGATCAAATATTGAAAATCAATTTCGTATTCATTGAGATACGACTCAAGGTTAGCTTAATCATCTAGTTTTCTCACTACTAACTTGGCAATATTGAAGTTGTTATAATCAAGTAGTGTTAATTTGATCATGTTAACGACAACGTTATTAGTGACCAAGAGTGTTCACTTCTTGTCAATATGCCAAAAGTTGTGTGTGATCAAGTAAGTTGAGTGGTAAAGGATGTTTTAGATTGAGACCCAAGGTTACCTTTAGATTTTGGTAAAAGCCTAGAAGAGTTAGTGGACAACATATGGAATATGAGTTTAGTGTATCATTTATAAAAAGTTAGGCAAAAGTAAAGGATGATTCAAGCTATAGTTTTGATGTTGAGAGTGTGCTTAGGCCAATCTATACTGTTGAACACTATATCACATACCATAGAGGCAAGGTTTTCAAATAGTTAAGGTGTTGGGAACGGTAAGTCGGGCAAGTCTAGGTGGTTTTTATGTGAGAAATGAGGATAGTATGTCCTTATCTTCTACTTGATGAGTGAATTTTCAAGGACAAAATTTTTTCTTGTTGAGGAGAATGTAAAGACCTAGAAAAGAGTATTTTAGAATTGACAATGGTTTAAAAAGAGTTTATATAAAAATAAAGTTTATAAATGAGTTTCATTATTTTAAAACACATTATCTCTCTAGAAACTATTTTTCTAGAGTTCTCAGACTTCCATTTGGACTAATCAGTTTCTCCATTTGAGTAGTTAGGTTTTTGCCTTTTCCTTGGCCTAATTCATTTTTCGTCTTGCATGTGGTTTCTTTCCGCTTGCATGTGTCTTTTGAGTATCTGTTGATCAATGATCTTTATGGTAAGTCCTTACTATTTTTGTCATGCTTCTATGTGTAGATAGAGCATCACATGGGTTCAAAATTGTTTTGTTGTCTTAAAGATTCTTGGGCAGTTTTTTCAGGTGAAGGAAGCTAATTGTAATCTGTTTTGTTTGATTGTTCTCAATTAGATGTATGCATGTTGCTATTAGAACAAATTTGGGGATAAAATTTGTTTTTTCTGCTATATATGTTTTGGTATGTATTGCTAATATGGACTTGTATAAATTGGATGATAACGATGTGTTAGAATGGTTGTGATTGGTTTAATTTGCTTTTGTGTGTGAATGAGGAATTGCAATCTGAGCAATTGAGCGAGTTGGTACAAGTCCCATTGTATATAAAATTATTTTGAATCAAAGCACTAAGGTGAAAGTACCAAAAGATCAATTGAACATGTCAAATTCCCTAAATCACAACATTAAGTTCCTTGTTTTTGATACAATGTTGGGCGACAATAGATTGACGTTGAGCGTCAATTCCTTTAATTAGGCTGGAAGCATTTTAGCCCTAGGACGTTGAGTGGTAGGGTCAAAAACATTAGCAATGGCTCTACAAAGAATTAGAAGCCACCAAAAATGCATGTCTCCAATGATTCCGACATTAAATGCATGTATCCATATAATTGAGTTTACAAAATCTTTAATTATATGTTTGATTTCACTTTGACTATTTGAGTTGTATGGCTTTATTATGAAAATTTGTATGCTTAATATATGATGTTTGCCTTCCTGTGTTGTTTGCCTTGTTTGTGTTTGTCTCTTTCATTTGCAATGATCACCTAGTGAGCATATAAAAATGCAGGTTTAAAGACACCTCTGAAGGATGAGGAGTCATCGATTAGAGTTGTGGAAAGTCTTAAGGAGCATATATAGTGGTTAGATTTTGTAGAGGGCCTTGTTGGTTTAGTATGGTTGTATAAATATCATATTTTTATAGTCTTATCTTTTGTAGGACTGTATTAATATACTTTGCACTCGAGATTATTTGTTCTAAATACTATTATAAAATGTATTGTTTTATTGATTTTATGCTACTAAAACAGGTTGTTACATCAATGAATTAAGATATCATTCATGAAATAAGGAAGTAGGATGACAAAACATATATGAATTATAGTTTATAAGTGATTTAAAATAACCAAATTATAAAAATAAAATGGTAATTAATATGAGTGTGTGGAGACAAATTCATTTCACTATTTACCACATTATTTAAAAAAAGTATATGAGGTTTTATGACTTTTTTTTTCTACAAATAATTTGTATAAATTTAACATTCATCATTGTTTTTTCATGTTAGTATTGGTTTTTTTATCAACGTTAAATTTCTTTAAGTAATACGTAGTATAGTAAACATTTATTTAAGTCTGTATTTTGATCTTGAGCGTTTGATGCGGACTTATGAAATTTTAATAGTCATATTACAATATGAAATATTATAAGTATTATAAGTCATATATAATTAGATTATAAAATAGTATGAGTGTTGAAAATTTGTAGGAATTGTGAAAATATAAGAAATATAAAATATATGATAAATACAAGAGATAAACCCTAAACCCTAAACCCAAGAGAAACTTCTTATTTTATTTTATTTTATTCATATATGTAATAAAATATAAAATCAAATGATTTTTACAAGATTTTTTTTCTGAAAATAAGTAATAAAATTATTGATCCCAAAATTTTTCCTTATCAAATGCGAATTTAGGTAGGATGCGGACTTAAACGAGTGCTGAGTTAAGCGAATGTTTATTGTATTTGTATATAAAATAAATTTTAATTTAATAATTTAGTCATTATAAATTCTGAAATGTATTGTTTTATTGATATATATGATTAAGGCAATGTTTTCTAATTAGTGGTACTTGTTTTGTTCTTTTATATACTGAATTCATAACCCCTTTTGTATTACTTATTTTTCAACTAAAATATTTAATATACGCGAGAAGTGGATTCACAAACATTTAGAATAACACACCAAAATAGTAAACAAAAGTACTTTTGAGAAAATTTTATATATACATTTATATATAAAAGGAGCAAATTTATTGTTATTACATAAATTACTTATTTAATTCATTAAAAATAAATAGTATTGTGTATTAAATTTGATAAATATCAGTGAAAACATATGCACCTATTCACATGTATTCACTATTTTATATTAATACAAATAAAAAAATTTTATAAATTAACTCTTAAAATGGAAAAACATATATAAGTAAAATTTACTTCAAGGAAAATAACTATTACTCACCGTAAAATTGATAAAGTTAATTATTTTAATAAAAATATAAAAATTATTACAAACATAAAAAATAAAATTGCAAGAGAATGTTTACACAAAATTATAAATGTAATCTCGCATTAACTAATGGTAACTGGTCGAAGCAAGGACGGGTTTCGATATCTCATAGTCATCTCTAACGAAAACTTATTTCAATCTCTATACTCAAACCTAACATGTATCAAATTTTGTGTCATCCCTATTTTAACCGAGTAACGAGTATACATATGTATCCTTGCCCATACATGTTTTATTGCTATTTCAATATCAATTCATTAATTTTTTTTCTTTCAAAGGAAATACAATATTATCAAATAATCAATATTAAAAGAACATATTCTTGTTTCTTCAATTTCAACTATTTAGAAAGAAATTATAATTGTATATATTTCAAGTTAGAATACTAAATAAAGAACTAAAATATTAATTAAATTTGTGAACGATAATGAAACAAAGTTGATAAAATTTAAAAATTCTTTTAAAATATTACAAAAATAAAACTGATATTTTAATTGTCTCTTTACTCTCATTCTTTAAATTCTAAGGAAATCATATTTTTTTTTAAACACCGATAAAAATTATATACACCACTTGAATTAAATCACACAAAGAGCAAAGATTAACTAATAATAATTTAAATTTAGGACATATTCTTCATCTTTTGAACTTCAATATGTGTTGAAAGATGACAAACAAGATTCATGACAATGACATTAAATTATTATATCATAGTAAATGAAATTATTTTATACAATTGTAGTGATAGAGTTACAATTATTATATCATACATATATATATATATATATATATATATATATATATATATATATTAGCTAGATTACCTCGTAGATTAGAGATGGCAAATAAATTTCTCCCCGTGGGTATTGCCCGAACCTGTCCCCGTTTTGACGGAGAATCCCCGCATTAACTGGGTATGGATATGGGTACGGGGAATCCCCGACTTTTTCAATTGGGTATGGGGATCGGTATGGGGATGTACATATCCCTGCCATAATACTTGTCCCCGCCATATCTCCATCTCCATTTAAATTATTAAAATATTCACAATTAATTAAATAACTCATATATATATATATATATATATATATATATATATATATATATACTTTCAATTTTTTAATTCTTCTAATTATTTGGTTTGTCATGAAATGCATTCGCATCTCCAATATATTTTTCATCTTATCAGAATCTTTATGTAATTATGTTAAAATGATGTATGTCAATTAAAAAATTTTATGTCTCACATTTGAATATTGCTGTACTACACCTAGGCGGCCTAACCTGACCACAACCATGAGATCCGCTTACACAGCCTCTTAAGGACACAAACTATGATAATATATGTCGAACAACCAATAGTAAGTGGCCTAAGCCGCCTACTTGAACAAATGGAACGAGAACTTGCTAACCCTAAAACACTACCAACCAAGATCCTAGGGCCCTCAATAACCAAAACTGTGGGACCTGGGTTTGGCCCAAGCCCAGCTACAACATAGTCAAAAGCCCAGCCCATGATGTGGCTAGACATAATTAATAATCTATAAATATGCATGGACCCCACGAATTAAAGGTACACATTCATTAATTCCCTAATCACGAGATTTGACTTTCTGAGAATCCTTAGTTGACTTGAGTGTCGGAGTCTCTTCCGCAGGTAACCCCTCCCGGGTCCAAATGGGTCCAAACCGAGACACCAGCAAATAGTGCATACATACTGGAAGAAAGCTTGCTAGGGAGATTGCGGATTGAGGTAAGGTGATACTCGTGTCTGACATCTCTTATTTGTTCTCCGCAGGAACAATTTCTATTATTTTTTAATATTTTTATTTATTATATATTTTCCTTTCACATATGTGTTTAATAACATAAACCTTTCATTTACTAGGTAATATAAAAATATTATATACTTATTATTATTATTCATTTTTTTGTTTCATTTGAAGAACTCTTTTTTTTGCTAAAACAATTTTCGTTATTTCTCAACCATTGAGTATATATGTTGATATTTGAAAAGTTTTCTTAGATTTCTAAGGTATTTTTCATCTTATCATACTCTTAATTATACATTTATTTTTCTTTGTACGATTTATTTTTCATATATGTACATTTGTTTCTGAGACACATTTGTTAATTTTTTAATATTTTTATTTATTGTTTATTTTCATTATGTAGAATACTATTTGGATATATTTTATCTAATTATTTTTTATTTTCTAACTCATTATCAATCATACTGTAATTTTTTCACTATAATTATATAAACAACTTTTATTTACTACAATATAAAAATTTAATGTAATTGCCATGAATATTTTTTTATCGCCATCCAACATATATTGTAGTTTAAAAGATATAAAATCTATGGCAAAATTTATTATTATGTTTATTATTTGTTCTTTACGTCATTTTGATCAAGTGGTGTATTATAACTATTATTAGTGTATAAAAAAGAGATTCATTAGAATTTAAAAAATTGAAATAAATAAAAAATTAAAATATATTTTAATTTGAATATTTTTTTCCTTTTATATATTCTTTAAAATATTTTTAAATTTTATCAACTAGGTTTAATTAATGTTTGCAAATTTAATAAATGTTTGGTTCTCATGAAATTTTATTTAGTATTCAAATCTAAAATGTAAACAATTATAATATATTTCAAAGTATTTGATATCGAAGAAACAATCATCCTAATATTGAATATTTGATAATATTATATTTCCTTAATCATAATTTTTTATTATTTTATAAAAATTAATTAAAATTAATATTGAAGTAGTAAGAAAATTGGTACGGGTATGGGTACGAGATTATACCCATTACCCGACAGGGATGGGGATGGGAGAAAAGTTCGATACCCGTTGGATCTGGGTATGGGGATGAGGATGAATTTTTTCTATGGGGATAGGTATGGGATAGCGAAACCCATCCCCGCCCTGCCCCGTTGCCATCCCTATGAGTATTTTAGTAGTTTAAACCAGGATGGGATAAGGGAGGGAATGGGTATTAGGGCAGAAATGGGTAATAGAGCGGGTGTGGGGACGACGATGGAGTGGATGTGCACATACTCATCCTCATTCCCATACCCAATTGAAAAAATTGAGCATTACCTATATCTAGAGATGGCAAATAAACCCATCCTCGTGGGTATTGCCCGAACTCGTCCCCGTTTTGACAAGGAATCCCCGCATTAACTGGGTATGGGTATGGGGAATCCCCGATTTTTTCAATTGGGTATGGGGATGGGGATGGGGATGGGGATGTACATATCCCCGCCATATCTTCATCCTCGTTTAAATTATTAAAATATTCACAATTAATTAAGTAACCCTATATATATATATTCTATTTGTTATTTCTTTTAATTATTTGGTTTATTATGAAACTCATTCGCATATCCAATATATTTTTTATCTTATCATAATCTTTATGTAATTATGTTAGAATGATGTATGTCAATTAAAAAAAAATTATTTCTAACACTTGAATATTTCTATTATTTTTTAATGTTTTTATTTATTGTATATTTTCCTTTCACATGAGAATGTTTAATACTCTCAATTTAAGTGTTTAATAACATAAACCTTTCATTTACTAGGTAATATAAAAAAATTACTTATTATTATTAATTTTTCTTTCATTTGAAGAACGTTTTTGTTTCGCTAAAACAATTTTTTTTATTTCTCAACCATTGAGTTTATATGTTGATATTTGAAAAGTTTTCTTAGATCTCTAAGATTTTCATCTTATCATACCCTTAATTATACATTTATTTTCCTTTATCGATTCCTTTCAATAGTGTCCAAATTGTTTATAAGACACACATTTGTTAATTTTTTAAAATTTTTTTTTTGTTTATTTTCATCATGTAGAATACTATTCTGATATATTTTATCTAATTACTTTTTATTTTCTAATTCATTACAATCATACTTTAATTTTTTCACTTTAATTGTATACATAATTTTTATTTACTACAATATAAAAATTTAATGTAATTGCCATGAATATTTTTTTATCACCATCCAACATATATTGGAGTTCAAAAGATACAAGATCTATGTTAAAATTTTATTATTATGTTTATTATTTGTTCTTTGCGTCATTTTGATCAAGTGATGTATTATAACTTTTATTAGTGTATAAAAAAGATATTCATTATAATTTAAAAAATTGAAGTAAACAAACATTTAAAATATATTTTAATTTGAATATTTTTTTCCTTTTATATTTTTTTAAAATAATTTTAAAAAGATATTTGAATATATTTATTAAATGTTTGCAAATTTAATAAATATTTTGGTTCTCATGAAATTTTATTTGGTATTATAATCTAGAATGTAAACAATTATAATTTATTTCAAAGTATTTGATATCGAAGAAATAACCATCCTCCTGATATTGAATATTGGAAAATATTATGTTTCCTTTACTGTAATTTTTTATTATTTTATAAAAGTTAATTAAAATTAATATTAAAGTAGTAAGAAAACGGGTAGGGGTATGGGTACGAGATTATACCCGTTACCCGGTGGGGATGAGGATGGAGATGAGACAAAAGTTTGATACCCGTTGGATTTGGGGATGGAGATGGGGATGAATTTTTTTTACAGGGATGGGTATGGGATAGTGAAACCCGTCCCCGTCCCTCCCCGTTGCCATCCCTATATCCAATCAATGTGGGAATTTTCCATCAAAATGGGAATGAGTTCGGACAATACCCATAAGGATATGTTTATTTGTCATTCTAGTGTTAATGGTATATATGATCTATTATTAAACTTAACTATATTACCTCATTCATCCCAAAATTATACCGTCTTTTCGTTTTGGCATTTTTATAATTGTCATTTAATATATTAATTAATAGTTATTTAATATATTAATTAATTTTCATTTAATATATTAATTAATATTGTAATTTTTTTAAGGATTTTTCATTTAGTATATATATTAATTGTTTTCCGTATCTCCTAATCCTACTTCATTCTCTATACAATGGTGGTGAAGGTTTATGGAGATTATGCTAACCCTAAGAGGGTGATAGTGTGTCTGATTGAGAAGGAAGTTGAGTTTGAAATAGTCCATGTTGATGGCCTTAAGGGGGAGAATAAACTGCCAGAGTACCTTAAGTTGCAGGTTCTTTTCTCTTTCTTAAATCAATTTTAGGCTTTCATTTCATCCCTATACAATAACATACATGTTAGATATGATATAGTTGAACTATATGATAATTTAAGCACTTAGTGAATTATAGGGATGACAAATAAACTCTCTCCTATGAGTATTGCTTGAATTTGTCCCTATTTTGATGAAAAATTCCCGCATTAACTAGTTATGGGTATGGGGAATATCTCCCATGAATATTGCTTGAATTTGTCCCTATTTTGATGAAAAATTTCAGCATTAACTAGCTATGGGTATGGGGAATATCTGGCATTTTCAATTGGGTATGGAGATGGGGTTGGGGATGAGGATGTACATATCCACCTCATCTTCGTCTCCATGCTCGTCATAGTACTCATCCCCATCTTATCTCCATCTCATTTTAAATTATTAAAATGCCTATAGTCTAGTAAGTATCACATTATATATATATATATATATATATATATATATATATATATATATATATATATATATACACACACACACACTCTCTCTCTCTCACACACACAACAAATTCTCTATTTTTTACATTACACATTTACTATTTTTATTTCTTCTAATTGTTTGGCTTGTTATGAAACTCATTTGCATCTCTATGATAGTTTTCCACTTATCACAACTTTTGTGCAATTATGTTCAAATGATGTATGTCATGAAACTCATTGGCATCTCCATGATATTTTTCGTCTTATCACAAATTTTGTGCAATTATGTTCAAATGATGTGTGTCAATCAAATATTTTTTATTTCTCACATTTGAATATTTCTACTCTTTTTTAATATTTTTATTCATTGTATTTTTTTTTCACATGAAATGTTTAGCACTTTCAATTTAAGTGTTCAATAGCATAAACCTTTCACTTATTTATTGTATTTCACACATTTGAATATTTCTACTATTTTTTAATATTTTTATTTATTGTATTTAATTTTTTCACATGAAAATGTTTAGCATTGTCAATTTAAGTGTTCAATAGCATAAACTTTTCACTTACTAGATAATATAAAAAGCTTATTTTCTTTATTCTATTATTATTAATTTTTGTTTCATTTGAAGAACTTTTTTATTTCGCTAAAATAATTTTTATTATCTTTTAACTATTCGACTATTTTGATATTTGAAAAGTTTTCTTAGATCTGTAAGTTTTTCTTCATCTTATCATACACTTAATTGTACATTTGTTTTTCTTTATGATTTCTTTCAATGGTCTATCAAATTGTTTTCATTTGATTATTTTATTATTATTTGTTGTTTATTTTTACTGTTTTTATATTTTTTTATATGATTTTTTTTAATTTTATAACTCAATTTCATACATGTAATTTTATCACTATAATTTTATAATTAATTTAATTTATGATAATATAATAATTTAATGTAATTGTCATGAATCGTTTCATTGTTACATATATTTAATTTGAAAAGATGGAAGATCTATGTTGAATTTCAATTATTATTAGTTTAATCTTTGTTCTTTGATTTGGATAAAGTGGTGTATTATAATTTTTATTAGTATATAAAAAAGTATATTTCATTAAAATTTTAAAAAATTGAGAAACATACATTTAAAATATTTTTTAATTTACATTTTTTTCCTTTTACATATATTTTTTAAATACTTTTAAATTTCATCAACCATAGGTAACATTAACGTTTTACAATTGAATAAATGTTTAGGATTTCCTAAAATTGTATTTGGTATTTTAATTTGAAATGTATATAATTATAAGTTTTTTCTAAATATTTTATATTGAAAAAACAAGAATACCCTCCTTTTAATATTGAACATTTGATAATATTATGCTTCCTTTACCGTAATTTTTTATTATTTTATAAAAATTAATTAATTGATATTGAAATCGTAAAAAAAGAGGTACAGATAGGAGTATGAGTGAATAACCATTACTAGGAGATAAGACACAAATTTTATACCTGTTACACTTGGATATGAAGATGTTGATAAATTTTTTCTTTGGAGATAAGTATGAGATAGCGTCCCCACTCCATCCTATTTCCATCCCTAGTGAATACCATATTATGTGTGATTTTAGGACCAATTTAGTATGAGAAAATGTTTTTAGCATTTATTTTTAACTTTTTTAACTTTTATTATTTTTTTATTTTTATTATTTTTCAATTTACTTTTTATTTTTAAATATTTGTACAGGAATTCATGACTTCTTTTACGAAGATATATATTTTTACTTTTGTTTCCTTTAAATATTTTTTGTGTCGTTTTTACATGTCTATTTTTGAAATGAAATATATATTTTTCCATATAGAGTAATCTAAATCATTATTTGCCCTTTATAAAAGTAAACTTTTTGAAGGTTCGAAAGTGATTTAAAAGGCATATGGATAACAAAAGCGGAATATTTTTAGAGAAACTAGAATTAAATTTTCAATATTTTAGAGGAACTAACATTTTATATTATACTTTTGTTTTATCTATTAACTTTACAATAGGTAAAACGGAAAATAATTTTCATCGACTAAATACGATACGATGATGCAAGAGACACAAAAAAAGAAACACTTTTTTTTATATTTCATAAAAATCAAAATTTGAATATTTTTGTAAAACCAAAATCGTATTTTATTACTTATTTAATATAAAAGACAAAGGGAAAATAGAGAAATTATTTTCAAAAATTATTTTTATTTTATTAACCTTGAAAAACTAAATTAAAAACCATTGGAAAAACTTTAACAACCAGTTACTTATTAACTATTGTATTGATATCATCAACATTCTTCAAGATGACAATGCATATATCTTCAATGCGAAATGGCTTAATAGTATGACCATCCGAATGTGTGTTAAAAACACATTTTTGATCCCATCAATATTTTTTAAGTTTTTAATTTATTAAAATACTTAGAATTCTAATCGTATAAATTAAAATAATTATTACTTTTTTATGTTAAATTATTTAAAAATATTAATAATTTAAATTATATTATTATTATAAGTAAATTATTCAGATGATATAATATGTATAATAATCTTTTAAATTCAACCTAATCCATTAAATAATCTTTTAAATTCAACCGAATCCATTATGTTTTACCATCACTAATTAGAATCTTATTGAGGAATTAAATAAGAAATATGAGCAAAAGTAACAATCATTACTTTTCATAGATATTTAATTGAATAAATAAGAAGAAAGAAGCCAAAATGATGTCTTTACATATTCACGTACATTTTTCAGAATATCTTTCATGAAAAAATTGATTTGTGAATGAAAAAATAGTTCTGGGGTGTGTCTAAGATAGTCCTACATATATTCATTAAAAATTTAGTTGTCAAATATTAATTAAGCCTAAAACAAAATTGTGTTTTAGTATTTTGTCAAATATAATATACTTGTTGTTTATAATTTACAGCCCTTTGGATTGCTTCCTGTTGTTAAAGATGGTGACTACATCCTTTATGGTTAGCTCCTTAACTTATTTCCACATATTGTTTAGATAGTTTGAAGTTTAAAATAAATGTAATCTATTTATTTTTAATTGTGCTTTTAATGCTAATAAAATTAGTGTAGTTTGATATGATTCATACATAAAATAGTTCTTTGTTTCATCGATTAAATATTTAAATTTATCAATTTTAGCTCTTATGTTAAATGAACTACGTTTAATTATATATTTTGTAAAATATTTTTCTATAATTATACTTCTAAAATCTAAGATCAAAACGTTTTCCGACACAAGTTTGTTTTGAGGTACATAAAATGAAATTTTCAGATACCAGTTTTTCTTAAGTATATTTTGACACCTCTATTAAATAAGTACTCACTTAACCACTTTATTTTAGTAATATCATGTATTAACAATTCAATTTAAAAAAATACAAAAACATTATATAATTAGATATCAAATAATTGTTTGTTTATTATAATTTTTCAAGATCTCAATGCTCTTACATGTATTATTTCACTAATGACATAATATATAAACTAATATCATCTAATAATATAGATAAAAATAAAATTTAAATTTTTTGAAATATAAAATGAAAGTTCTTTTTTTTACGATTAAACATGTTTTTGGTCCCTTCACTTTCAGTGAACATTGGAATTAGTCATTCTTTGAAACTTTAGCTCAATTTAGTCCATATCAACCTTAGAAATGCATGAATTTTGTTAAGTTTATTTAGCGTTTCAAACGTGTTTCATGATAGCATTTGAGTTGTTTACATAGTTTGACACATTTTCGTTTCAATGTTAATTGAGAAGTGAGTTTGAAACGTCAAATAAACTTAGCAAAATTCAGTTAAAATAACTAAATCAACACATTTCTAAAGTTGAAGGACTAAATTGGGGTTAAGTTTTGAATAGTGACTAGTTTCACTTTTTACTAAAAGTTAAGGGATCAAAAATACATTTAACCTTTTTATATATAAACTAAACTTAAAGCCTAGTAAAAATTTTAGGGATCAAAACATAACAAATTTTGTTGACTTCATGAGTAATTGTGATGGATTTCTCAATGTGTAGAATCAAGGGCAATACTTAGATACTATTCAGAAAAGTACAAAAACCAAGGGAGTGCTTTATTGGGAAACACAATAGAAGAGAGGGGTGTTGTGGAGCAATGGCTTGAAGTTGAAGCTCATAACTATGACCCTCCAATCTACAACTTGGTGATGAATATTTTGGCTTTGCCATTAGTAAAGGGTGAAGCAGAAGATCCAAAGGTTACTAAAGAAAATGAAGAAAAGCTAGGGAAGGTGCTTGACATTTATGAGGAGAGACTATCCCACACAAAGTACCTTGCAGGGGATTTCTTCAGCCTTGCTGACCTTAGTCATCTTCCATTTACCCATTTATTGATGAATCATATGAAGAAAGGGTATATGATTAGAGAAAGGAAGCATGTGAGTGCTTGGTGGGATGCTATTAGTAATAGACCATCCTGGAAGAAGGTTCTTCAACTATACAAATGACCTTTTTAGGGTTTTCAACTTTTCTTTGACCTTGAGAATAAAATGTTGCATGTTCTTCATATTAGTACTTCACTAGATGATGAGGGTATAGGTATCAAGGTATGTAACAAACTTGAGTAAGAGGCTGGCAGGTCAAAAATAAAATGTTGTTATTTTAATAGTTCTCCAAAAGTAATTAGATTCATTAACGTAGTGTTAAACCAATAGGACAAATTTGAAATTTATAATTTAGATCATATTATGTTTCAACCTGGAAAAAATACAACACTTGAATCATAACACAATATTTTTAAGTATATAAATATAATTACAGTTATGTGAGCAATATATTTGTAACATTTAACAACGTAAAAATTGCAACAAAACTAGTACTACCTTATTACCTTGTAAACATTAAGCTACTTTCTATACTGAGGTGAAAACATGTTTATTAAAGTAATAATTATTAGCTTTTCCAAGTAACTAAAGTCAATGGTAATATTCTTATTCACTTAAAGTAATAGAATATTGGACTATATCTATGTTTATTCTTTTACAATTGATATTAAAAGTAAAAGGAAAACTATCTTTTGCTAATGGAGACATGTATGATCTCTGTAGAGCCATTGTCAATGAGTATCATCCTATCACTCACAAGATTAATCCTTTTTGAATATGAGGCCATTATCATGTCTTCAGACTACAACCTCTTACGACTCTCACCACATAACACATTCTACTCTACATGACTGTGAACAGTAAAACAAAACAAAACACACAACAAACTAGCGCCTAACAGTACCTTTTGGCACTCAATGCCAAAGCATTCAAAAAAGTTTACGCTCAACAGTACCTTCTAGCGCTCAACACCAAAGCATTCGCAAAAATTTGCGCTCAACGACACATTCTAACCTTAGTATCCTATAGCTAAAATGCTTCCAGACCTGATTAAAGGAACTAGGGCTCATTGCCATTCTGCTGCCGCTCAACGTTGTATCAGAAACTAGAAACTAAATGTTGTTATTTAGGCAATTTAAGTTGTTCAATTGATCAATTTGGTACTTTTACCTTAATGCTTTGGTTTAAAACATTTTTACATACAATGGAACTTGTACCAACTCACTTAATTGCTTAGATTCCAATTCTTTCATTGCCACACAAAAGCAAATTAAACCAATCACAACCATTCTAACACACCACAATCATCCAATTCTTACAAGTCCATATCAGCAATACATACCAAAATAGATTTAGCAGATAAAGCCAATTTTATCACCAAATTTGTTCTAGCAGCAACAAGCATACATCCAATTGACAAAAATCACACAAAACATAATATAATTAACTTCCTTCACTTGATAAAACTGCCCAACCATCTTTAAGATAGCAAAATGTTTTCAAAACCACAAGATGCTCTATCTACACATATAAGCATCACAAGAACGATTAGGACCTACCATAAAGATCACTGAAAGGATACATGCAAGTGGAAAGAGACCACACGCAAGGAGAAAATCGAATTGGACCAAGGAAAGGGCAGAAACTTAACTTACTCAAATAGAGAAACTGATCGAACTAAATTGAAGAACACGTCATGAGGATTACTCCTACCACTACAAAAATAATTGATATCATCGACAAAATTAGTCATGAATATCCTTGTTTGAATTATCGATAGAAATATCCGTTAGTAAAGTCATAGATAAAATTGTTGACTAAAGATTCATCAGTAATATCCATTAGTAATATTCGTCGATAAACGCTTACTTAACTACTGGCAAAAAAAATACATCGCTAAATTACTTGATGAAATTCCATCAAAATTTAAGATTCCCTCATCCCAATCCTAGTTCCCCAAAAATGCGTATCGCGAAAAGAGCCCTTGCCCTTGCCCTACCGTTTTGGTGTTTTGTCACTGCCTTGCCATTATCACTAGCCCATGATGCTGCTTGCTCACCATGACATTGATAGAGATAAGGGCTATTTTAGGGAGTTCTCTTACCAATGGGATTTTTCTTATTTCTTGTACCTATCCCACTTTGTTATTGAATTGATTCTTTGTGTTGATAGGAATTTTATGCTGATAGGATGTCCTTTCTTTGGGCGAGAACGATAGAAAACATCCTCTACAAGGAATTTGTAGCCTTTGCGAGGCATATGTGTGAGTTGATAGAGGCTTGCATCGATGGAGGCTGGTGCATTTGCTGCCACTCTAACCGTCAGAGGAATCAATTACGTTTAGTGCTGCACTGACATCAAGGTAAAAAAGTTTTCAAATGCTAAAAAGTTAATTTTAATTTTGATGGATTTTTTATAAAGCATTATGGTTCTTTTTTTAATCTTAATATATATATATATATATATATATATATATATATATATATATATATGTGGGATGAATCGTTGCAACCTTAGAGTTTGTAAATGTGCTGTTAGTTTTGTCCATTTGATGTGTTTGCTTGAAAAAAGAAAAGAAAAATTGTGGAAGAGCGTTATACCACTAACCAGCCTAGTTAACTCCTCTTCTACTTCTAAAACTAGAAAACCTAGTTTAACTAACTAATCTAGTCTAAGCATGGAAGAGTTAGCCTTCATGAAGTGAAGCATTACTTTCCTAAGCTCTTCAATGGTAATTTGAGTTGCTAGCACGTGCAAACAACTACTATTTTTTTATCGCCAACAGCCAAAACAATAATTGATGTTTTCGATTGAAAAGTCAACCATTTGGTAAACTATACCTTTGTTATTGGTCTTTTATGCATTAGCTTTCTATTCATTTGTAGTTCCCCTTTAATTTTTCATTCTCTAGCCTTTTGCAAGTGCATTTAGCTGTCCTTGAAGGTTTCCAACAACGGGTACCTCAACATTAGTTGATTTCAAAAAAGTCAACTATGAAGTCCACTTGAACATCAATTAGCTAAAGCCGTCTCGCCTAGTGCAGTTGTTGATGTTTCCAATGAAATAGTTTTCTCTTGCCTCCATTCAACCCTTCTTGATTCCCCTTTTGATTCGATTTAGTTGTATTAAAAAAAAGCCACACAAATTAGTCACTCTAATTCAATGAGAAACACCTAAACCAAGTTATTTTAATAGACTAGTTTTACTAAAAATCTAAAACAACTCTTAGAACTAAATTCTAATTAACCAAGACACAAATTGAATAAGTGATGGCATACCCCCTAACATGGCCAAGCACTTTCATGAAGAGATAAAGTCATCTTTGCAAGGTGAAGCAAAGCTCTTTTCTTTAAAGGCCATAATGGAGTATCTTTAGTAGATTAGGAATTTTTAGACCTTGTATTAAGGGTCATGTATTGTAGATTTTCCTTCGAAGGCCTTGTATTAAGGGCTAAGTAGTGTAAGGTTTTAAAACAATCTTGTGTAAGTAGGGAGCATCATATGTCCCTAGCTTAAGCAATCCTTTGATGTTTAATTTAGTTAACCTTAGCTTAAGGTGGAGGATGTCCCACACATGCCACATGGAAAAGCCTTTAAAGGAGAGTTCTCTTACATAGGTAGTGGCCATGTGTCATTGTCCTATTGGAAAGGCTTTTCATAAAGTAGCTTTATACATGACAACTCATGAGTGGTTCATTTTGTGAGTAGTGAGGATTGCCACATGTCAAGCTCTCCTTCACAATGATAGGACTTTTAAGGTTTTGGTGCATGTTAGCATTTTAGGGTTTGAACCATTTTGGAGACACCTTACTCTATAAATAGAGGTGTCTCCCCCATGTATTTCTCACTTTGAGAATGATAATGTTATGTTGCCAAAATTGTTTTTAAGTTATACTTCTTCTCTTAGTCACTTGCTAGAGCATCTCAAGAGGTCCTTCTAGCACCCCTTTCTCTAGAGTTGGCCTAACCTCTCTTAGGGCTCCATAAACCACCTTCATCCCACCATTAAATCACCAAAACCGAGAGCCATTTTCTCTCAACACCAAGCTTCCGCGAATCCACCATCCACTATAGTCATCATTTCAAGCTTTGGCCCAACCTAACTTGAGGAGGAGCCTATCAATAAGACTACTTCTAGTGCAATGTAATCAAACTATTATGATGTTTACAATGTAAGGAATCTATTTACTAGACTAACTCTCCTAATGAAACTAGGCTACCAAGACGAGTCACCAAACTAAAGTCCTAATTGTTATGAATACTAAACTAAACTACTAGAACTAATTTCTAATTATTCTGTCCTAAAAAGATATAATAAAAGCACCCTATTAACATGAACTCTATATTACCTCTAATAACCTCTAATTCTAAAGCTACCTATGTTATTTTATTATAATTAAACTAGTTACTAACACAATTGGCAGCAGATAAGTGCACTCCAATGGTTGCTTTTGCCTTCAACATTTCTCATGATATGTCTCTTAAGGTCTCCAACATCTAGAACTTGCATTTGAGCTTCAAAAGAAATATTATTCTCTATAGTTGTTTACTTTACAATTGAAATTTCCCCTTAATTCTCCTTCAATCAGCCATCTACAAGTGTATTCAATTATCTTAAAAGGTTTCCAATAGCTTGTGCATGGTTTTGAACCTTCAAAGTGAAAGTCAACCCTAAGGTCAATTGTGCAGATTTTTAGAAACTTTAAACTACACACAAATTTCTATGGAAAATGCATATAACTTTATGATAAAGTTGATATTCTGATTTATTATAATTTTTGAATTGAAAAAAATAGATTCCTCACCATTAAGCATAGAAACTAATATAGCCATTGTTGGTATGTCTAAAACAAGTTCTTGTACACATAAAAGTCCTATGTTTAGTATCTAAATTGCTTTCTGTTTTGCAGGTACATCTACTAGCTTCTTTTCAGTTCCTTTTACTTTGATTCAACCTTAACTCTTCTCTGGTGTTTTTGGTATGTAGCCTTATTTATAATTTTCTTTTGTTGTTTTAATATATATGATTATAGGAAATACCAATTACTTTTGTAAACTCAAGGTGACACTTAACACTTAAACCACTATATAGTATGAACACTATATTAAGCATTACACTTAAAACTTGTTGATTTTGTAAGTCTTCAACTTCAATAATGTATATAGTTGAAACTTTGAACATCATTTGTATATGTAAATTGCAATTGAGCTAAAACAATACTACAAAACAAGTGCACAAATTTGAATCAAGTAAACTAAAGGTGTGCTAGAATAAACAAATTGTTCATGCACCCTCTGTCTTTGCCTCACCCTCTAGAAATGCCTCTTACGGTAGTATTTAAGTTGTCTTCTACATGCATGAACTTAAATAGTAATAGGTTTACTACTTAGTCTCATGTTTGATAATTGTCATGTGTTGTGTGGCTTTAAAAATATCTATTTATTTAATTATTATTATTATTATTTCCTACAATATACTTATAAAATTTAAAGGCAAAATTATACAATGCTATCTAATTATATATAAAATATACACACACACACACACACACACACACACACATATATATATATATATATATATATATATATATATATATATATATTTACAATACTGTATGCATCTTATATTTACATTGTTTAGTACATCTTATATTTCCTACACTAGAAGAGGAAGAAGTGTTATTTATTTACAGTTTCCCCCTCATATACTGGTTTTCAAACATGTGGAGGGAAAATGTTATGGATAAGGTTCACTTGGACTGTTGGGGGTAAATAGAAGGTAACTCCTATTTGTCCTTCGATGACAATTGGCGCGTTTGGAGTAGAGAGAAAAGTAATAGTAGAGTTTCTCGTTCCCTAAAATGTTACATAATTATTCACTACATTGGTTTGCCATGCATTCCCCCAGAAAACAGCCACAAAGCAGCCATCTATGATATGATGATAAAATTTTGTTTTTCACACATAATCATAAAATAGAGAAGTGAGACAAATATCACATAAAAAATACAGCATATCATGATAAAATAAAATGAAATGAAAATTCTCCCAAATCCATAAAACTGGATTTTTATTATACTTTTATAAAGATATTGATTAATTTTGTAGTAACTAGTCAAGATAAATGAGCTCATGGCTAGCAAAGTAAGTCAAGAATATCTCATCTTGAGTAATACTAACTTGTCCACAATCTGTACAAGTATTACGTCAAATGTAAGGTTATTCTTCATATGTACTGTATCAGGTCTTATCACAGGAGTTGGATCAGAAATATATTTTCTTATTTGAGACACATGAAAGACATTATGAAGGTTGGAAAGGAACGAAGGTAAGCAAATTTGATAAGCAACAAGACCTATTTTTCTAAGAATTTGGTAAGGGCCAATAAACGGAGAGTGAGTTTATTTGATTTCATCACTCTACCAATTCCAATGGTTGGCGTTACTTTCAAGAATACATGATCACCTTCTTGAAATTCAAGAGGTCGTCTTTTCTTGTCAACATAACTTTTATGTCTACTTTAAGTTGCTCTCAATTTGTCCCTGATTATTTTGATTTTCTCTATTGTCTGTTGAATCATGTCAGGACCTAATACTAAATTCTCTCCGGTCTCAAACCAACACAAAGGTGTTCTACATTTTCTTCCATATAATGCCTCATAGGATGTCATACCTATGCTGGAATGGAAACTATTGTTATAGGTGAACTCAATCAAAGGCAAGCATCGATCCCAACTATCAAAATTTTCTAACACACAAGCTCTCAGCAAATCTTCCAAAGATTGAATGGTTCTTTTAGATTGTCCATCAGTTTGGGGATGATAAGCTGAGCTAAGGTGAAGCTTGGTACCTAAAGCTTGATGTAAACTTCCCCAAAATTTTGAAGTAAATCTAGGGTCCCTATCAAATATAATACTTATTGGAACTCCATGTAACCTGACAATTTCTCTTATGTATAATTCAGTCAATTTTTCCAATGAATAGCTAATGTTAATGGGTAAGAAATGAGCAGACTTTGTTAACCTATCCACGATAACCTATATGGAATCAAATTTTTGAATGGTTTGTGGGAGGCAAACTACAAAATCCATTGTTATACTATCCCATTTCCATTCAAGTATATCTAAGGATTGTAGCATTCCTACTTGCTTTTGGTGTTCTATTTTAGCTTTTTGACAAACTAGACATTTTGCTACATATTGTGCTACTTTCTTTTTCATTTTGGGCCACCAAAACATTTTCTTGAGATCTTGATACATTTTTGTTGTGCCCAGGTGTATGGTTAATTTACTTTTATGTGCTTCTTCTAAAATCATTTCCTTAATTTTCTAATTATTGGGTACACACATCTTGTCTTTAAATCTCAAAGTCCTGATTTTATCTATGCCAAAATTCTCCCCACCCCTTTGACCTATCAATTTCTTTTTCTTATTAATGAACTCATCACTTTCTTGTGCCTCATGGATTTGCTTTTATAAATTGTTAGTGATCTGAATGGAGTTTAATTGCATTTTATCATGGCTTCGGACAAATTCATGTCTCTAAATTTTTCTAACAAATTCATTTCGTAAATCATTAGTGAAGAGACATGTAAAGATTTTCTGCTTAAAGCATCTGCCACTACATTTGCCTTTCTTAAATTCATGTCTTTTGCTTTTACTCTAATTTGATGATATCATGACCTTAAATCTATCTTAGAAAATACAGAGGCTCCTCTCAATTGGTCCATCAAGTCATCTATTCTAGGAAGAGGGTATTTATTCTTTATGGTGAATTTATTTAATTGAAGGTAATCTACGCACAACCTAAAACTTTCATCTTTCTTTTTAACTAACAAAACTGGGGCTCCCCAAGGTGACACATAGGATGAATGAACTGTTTTTCAAGTAACTCTTCTAATTGTTTCTTCAATTCTGCTAATTCAGAGGGTGACATCCTATATGGTGCCATAGAGATTGGTCCAACTCCAGGCATCAGATCTATGAAAAATTCAATTTCTCTGTTAGGTGGTAAACCAAGGATATCATTGAGAAAGACTTCAGGAAAATTTTGAACAACAACTATATTTTTCAACTCAACTTCCTCTTTTATTTCCCTAGAAATCTCATCTTGAGTAATACTAACTCGTTTAAATCCCTGAGGTCATACCTCCAACTACAATAATAAAATATTTATTTATCATAAATTTTATTTCAATATTAAACCATATAATTATATAAAAATAAATAAATAGATAGGATCAATGAATAATTAAAATAAATATATATAAAAAGGACCAGTACGTAACTGGAGATAAATATAAATAATTAAATTGAATAAATAGGATCGGTGCACAACTGGAGATGAATATAAATAAATTAATAAATAGGAACGAGAACTAAATATAAATTAGAATGAGGTTAGGGACACCTCACTTAAGGTAAATATAAAGATAAAAATAATTATAAACAAATAAAAAAAATAATCAATGTAGAAATATAAAATGATAAATGTCTCCTCCCCTTACCTTAATTATTGTGAAAGATATATCCCAAAGCTTTGTGAACGTTTCAGCTTTCTTCTTTTATTTTCTTCAATGCCAATTTTATACTCACAAACTCCTCTACTCCCTTTTTTTCTTTGATCTTACTGTCATTTTCGTTTCACAATCACCACTCCTATTTATACTACACACATAATCATTACATTTAGTTCATTTGGTTTGAAACACTGTTCAATTTTGTTTTCTTCTTTCAAATTCTCATTACTGTGGTTTGTTATGGATTAAGCTCTCATTTTTTTTTTGACTTGTAATTTCACACATGCATTTATTAACATCTTATCTCATTCCATTACGTGGAGCAATGAGCAGATAATTGTGGTGAGGGGTTTCTTTTTCTCTTTTCCTCTCTTTTTTTTATTACCTAACAATATGTCGAGTTTACCTATACATGTATGTAATTTTATCCATTATATATATATACATACTTACGTAACTTAACTTATTTATTTACGTTTCTTCTTTTATGATAATAAAAATATTCTTTCTTATTAACATTATAAAATATTTAATATATTTCTTATAAAATCATCAATTATTTGTATATTTTGGATATTTATAATCTTTGCATTCATATGTTCATAATTTATTATAATAATAATATGTATATTATATATATATATATATTCATATATATTTGTAATAATAATAATAATATATATACTAAAATGCTTATAAATAAAGTAATACATTATTTATTGATTTATGAATGTTACAATTCTCTCCTACTAAAAGAAATTTCGTCTTCGAAATTATTTATTTATTTATTTTTTAAATAAATAATTGTAAAGGTAATAACAAGTACCCTTAGATTTTATTCCTTAAAGGCTCACTTTTGAATTGGTAGGTGATTTTAGAAGATTCTCAAAGTTTGGAAATATCACTGATTTCTTAGCACAATTCAAAAGGACTTGATTGGAAGATAACCAGTCCATACCTAGGATTACATCTAATTGAGATAAAGGTAGACATATTAAATTTACAAGGAATTTTCTATTCTCAATGAACAGTGGACAGTCTAAACAAACTCTATTGGTAATTACCGAGTAATTTATGGGAGTTGAAACAACCAAACTAGTTTTTAGAAAAGAGGTCGACATATTAAGATGTTGAACACAATAATTGGAAATGAATGAGTGAGTTGCACCTGAGTCATACATTACCTTTAAATTTTTTCCTTTAATAAAACACATACCTTGAATTAGATCATGGTTTTCAGCAGCTTCAACTACAGTCCTGGTGTACACTCTTCCTGTTGTGGTAGGTCTTGTCTTGGTTGCAGCTGGATTGAAATGTGGCTTCTGTTGTCCACACTCAGAGAATAGGTGACCATATTTCCCACACTTGAAACAGACTGGTCCTTTAAGATGACAAACTTTAGCAGGATGACCGTGTTCGCATTTAAAGCATCTGATATGATCATATACAAGTTTACTAGAATTTTCTGATGAAGATTGGTTAGATTAGGTCCTCCATTGTGGTCAATTGTAAGGTTTTCCCTAAATACGTTTATTTTTATTTGTCTAGGGTCCAAAATACTTTGGTTTGATATATTTTTTGTTCTCAAAATCTTCCAAAAATCTACACTTGTGAATAAGCATAGGAAAATCAGCAATTTCTAGTATTCCTACTACTTTTCTCAATTCATCCCTAAGTCCATTTTCAAATTTTATACATTTCAGCCTTTTCTCTGGGTAATAAAAGAAAGTAGAGTATTTTCCTAATTCTTCAAACTTGGAAGCATATTCCCCTATTGTCATACTTCCTTGCTTCAACTGCATAAACTCTATTTCTTTTACTCTCCTCACATCATTAGGGAAATATTTTTCTAAAAACTTTGTTCTAAATACATCCCAGGTAATAATTATTCTTCCTCCTTCAAGTAATCTCCTGGTACCATCCCACCAATATTTGACTTCTCCTATTTACATAAATACAACATAATTCACCTTTTGGTTGTTAGCACAGTTCATAACTCAAAATATTTTCTCCATCTCCTTAATCCATAATTCAGCCTTTTCTGGATCATATCCTCCAGAAAATTGTGGGGGTTTGTTTCTCCTAAATTTAGCTAAACCTTGTGATTCAGGGTTTCCTTCAGGTCTTTGATTCCTTATTAGAGCAACAACCATGTCTTTGATAGCTTACATTGCTTCAGTTAATTCATGGTTCCTCCTATTGTTTGCCATCTGGAATCGTATGAGTTAGTAAAAAAAATATAATGAGCACATTTCACTGATCTCGCATGAAACGTTTCTTTGATACCATCTAATGTGGCGATAAAAAAAAATTTCTATTTATTTAATTATTATTATTATTTCCTACAATATACTTATAAAATTTAAAGGAAAAAATTGTACGATGCTATCTAATTATATTTAAAATATTCATATATATATTTACAATATTGTATGCATCTTATATTTACATTATTTAGTACATCTTATATTTCCTACACTAGAAGAGGAAGAAGTGTTATTTATTTACAATTTCCCCCTCATATACTGGTTTTCAAACAGGTGAGGGAAAAGGTTATGGATAGGGTTCACTTAGACTGTTGGAGGTAAATAGAAGGTAACTCCAATTTTTCCTTCAATGACAATCGGCACGATTGGAGAAAAGAGAAAAGTAATAGTAGAGTTTCCCATTCCCTAAAATGTTACAAAATTATTCACTGCATTAGTTTGCCATGCATTCCCCGAGAAAACAGCCACAATATCGGCAAAGAAGAGATCAGGCATTCTCGGAGCAACCATCTATGATATGGTTATAAAATTTTGTTTTTCACACATAATCATAAAATAGAGAAGTGAGACAAATATCACATAAAAAAATACAGCATATCATGATAAAATAAAATGAAATGAAAATTCTCCCAAATCCATAAAACTAGATTTTTATTATACTTTTATAAAGATATTGATTAATTTTGTAGAGACTAGTAAGGATAAATGAACTCATGGCCAACAAAGTAACTCAATGTAGAAATATAATCAATGTAGAAATATAAGATAAAAATAATTATAAATAGATAAAAAAATAATCAATGTAGAAATATAAAATGATAGATGTCTCATCCCCTTACCTTAATTATTGTGAAAGATATATCCCAAAACTTTGTGAACGTTTCAGCATTCTTCTTTTATTTTCTTCATTGCCAATTTTATACTCACAAACTCCTCTACTCCCTCTTTTTTCTTTGATCTTACTGTCTCATTTTCATTTCATAATCACCACTCTATTTATACTACACACATAATCCATTACATTTAGTTCATTTGGTTTGAAACACTCTTCAATTTTGTTTTCTTCTTTCAAATTCTCGTTACTGTGGTTTGTTATGGATTAAGCTCTCATTTTTTGTTAACCAGTAATTTCACATGCATTTATTAGCATATCATCTCATTCCATTACGTGGAGCAACGAGCAGATAATTGTGGTAAGGGGTTTCTTTTTCTCTTTTCCTCTTTTTTTTTATTACACAACAATATGTCTAGTTTACCTATATATGTATGTATGTTTATTATATATATATATATATATATATATATATAATAAACTTACATAACTTAACTTATTTATTTACGTTTCTTCTTTTATTATAATAAAAATATTCTTTCTTATTAACATTCTAAAATATTTAATATATTTCTTATAAAATCATCAATTATTTGTATATTTTGGATATTTACAATCTTTGCATTCATATGTTCATAATTTATTATAATAATAATATTGTATATTATATATATATATATATATATATATATTTGTAATAATATATATATATATATATATATACACTAAAATGCTTATAAATAGTAATACATTATTTATTGATTTATGGATGTTACATGTTGGACTTATGTAGTGTAACATAACATTTTTTTCCCTTTGGCTTATCACAAAACATGACCAAAGTTCTCATCCACCATGGTAGGATGTATGGTCGTTGTTATAGTGATAGAAAAGGTTTGAAGGAAACTTTTGTCATAAGAGTTGAAGAGTTTGTTCAGACGACTCGACAATATGAATATTATGCTTTTGATGGAGGGATTAGATGCACATGCATAAAGTGCAAATACACTAAAATTTTGAAAGATGAAGTGGTTAAAGTTCATCTATACCGAAAATAATTCATGTTAAATTACAAGATTTGCACATTTCATGGTGAAGAAGTGCCTTATGTTGATTTGACTGCACGTAAAAAAATTCCTACGTTTTTCAAGCACTGTTATGCATAACTCTAAGATGGATTAACTTATGTATATGCAAAATATGGTGAATGATGCTCTTAACCAACATGCTTCATTTGAACAACCATACGATAGTCATTTAAAAGAGGCTCCAAATGAAGTCACTCAAAGGTTTTACAATTTTTTGGTATAGGCAAACCAACCTGTATTTGAAGGGGTAACAAAGTCAAAATTGTTACTATGCATTAGACTTTTGGCTTGCAAATCTAATTAACGTTCCTAACAAGGCATTAGACTTCATTCCAAAAATTCTTTTAGATCTAACACCACCAAATAATTATGTGGCAAACAATTATTATAAAGTCAAGAGATTAGTTTCAAAGTTAGGATTAAAGTCTAAAAAGATTGATTGTAGTGAGAATGGTTGTATGTTTTTAGGTGAAAATGATAGTGGAAAAAATTGTGCGTCCTTACTTGAATGCAAGTTTTGTGATCAACCTGAGTATCACACAATCCATCTAAGACGAAGGAAAAAAAATTATTTAAGTTCATGTTCTACTTGCCAATAATTCCAAGATTACAAACAATGTTTGCTTCAACGCAAATAACACAACACATGACATGGCATGATGAGAGCAAAACTCAAGGAATGTTATGTCATCCATCTGATGGTGAAGCCTGGAAGCACTTTAATCGAAAGCATCCATCATTCTCTAATAATCCTCGTAATGTTCGACTTGGTCTATGTTCAGATGGATTTAATTCATACATTCAAATGTCGTCATAACAGTATTCTTATTGCCCTATGATTGTTACTCCATACAATCGTCCACCCAATCTTTCACCTAAGATGTGTATGAAAAAGCCTTATATGTCTTTAACGTGTCTAATACTAGGTCCATCTAATCCCAAGGCATCCATAAATGTTTATTTAGAGCCTTTGATTGACGATTTCAATAAGTTGTGGAGTGGTATTTGGATATATGATATTTCAAAGTCTTTATACCTCCCAACATATATAAGGGAATTTGATGATGAACCATTTTTTGGAAACTTAGATTTCTCCACATACCAGAACAAAAGCAAGGAAAGAAAAGTATCACAATACATAAATGTTATAGTGCCAAAAACAACATTCACTAAATACGGCTTCCCTTTCTTCAAAATGTGAATGGTGAACCATAGAGCTTATAATTAACATGACTCAAGTATGCCATATATAGCTTGTTAAGATCATTGATATCCTTAATCTTTAAACTTTGTATGACAACTCATCCACTATGTTCTCATTAAAATATACGCAAGCTTAATTGAGACGATAAAAAAGCTTTAGAAGAAATATGTATTGTGATAAAAACTAGTAAAATATTTTCTCTAGAGATAGGATTGCAAATGAATTGCCATCTTAACCAAGATGAAAATAAATTTAGCATGTTTATATGGCTTAATATAAATGTTCTATAGTTATGACCTTTTAAAGAGTCCCTAGGTAACAACATTCTAAAGAGAATAATAATGTTCTAACATCGTTTTGGCCGACTCTAGTGGCGTCCCACTTAAGACTCATACATTTTCCTCGACTCTAATCCGATGTATTCTTATAGTGTTATGTGTGTGACATTTGTGTGCATGTTTAATTATTTTTATGTGTCTTTGATATACGTGAAATATATTTTTAAACTAAATTTAGATCCTGGATATAATTTTGACAAAATAACACTATAAGAAATGTCTCATTAATAATCAATTTTAGTGACTAAGTTTTCTTAGTCACTATAGTGACCAATTTAAATATCAATTTATAAAATAAAATTTATTGGCTACTAAAATAAACACTATTATGAATGAAAAAAATTAGGTTTAAATATACATTTGGTCCCTATTTTTGTTGTTTTTATTCAATTTGGTCCCTATTTTCGTTTTATGTTCAATTAGGTCCTTATTTTCGTCAAATTGTGGTCAATTTGGTCCTTTTCACTAACGGTGTTTAAATAATTAACGTTTTTTAACAGTACATGCCACGTGTCATCTCCTGGTTTTTTTAATTTTTTTTAATTTTTTTAATTTTTTTTAATTTCAAAAAAATTGTCCATGTGTCAAGTCCCAATTGTGCCACGTGTCAATGGGGACTTTAGATATTAAAATTTGTAAAATTCCCATTTAAATTTAAAATGTTTAATATTTTTATTGCATTTTAGATATTAAAATCTAAAATATTTTATATTTAAACGTTAATTTTATGAATATTAGTTTATTTTTCTAAAATATTTTGAATATTTAAAATATTTTTATATATCAATTTTAAAATTATATTAGAATATAAATATTAGAAAGAAAAAAATGTAATAATTATATTCTTATAATATTTTAAATAATTATATTCTATTTAGCAATTAAGTATAAGAATTTATTCAATTCATAATTAAATTTAATAATTTATAATTGAATTTAAAAAATAATAAATTCAAATGTCAATTTTAGAAAAAATATTAATATAATTTGTATAAAAGATATTAAATTTATTGTTAATTTGAAAAGGACAAAATTGATTTATTTTAATAAAAATTGGGACTAAATTGAACAAAAATAGTGAATATAGGGATTAAATTGAACAAAAAAAATAATACTACACAAACTGACACGTGGCACTAGGATTGACACGTGGCACATTGTGACTTGACACGTGGACAATTGTTTTGAAATTAAAAAATTTAAAAAAATTTAAAAATTAAAAGAAATTAAAAAAAAATAAAAAAAAATCAAGAGTTGACATGTGTCATGTACCGTTAAAAAACGTTAACTATTTAAATACCATAAGTGAAAAGGACCAAATTGACCACAATTTGAGGAGAATGGGGACCTAATTGAGCACAACAAAAATAGGGACCAAATGTATATTTAAGCCAAAAAATTATAATTGGTTGTTAAATTGACCATTAATTAATGCGAGACTAATTTGGAAATCAATTCATTTGGTAGCAAAAATCTGGGTAGCTAATATTTAGTAACAAATTTACTTCGGTAGCTAAATTTTAGAAACCAATTTAGAGACCAATTCTAATTTTTATTCATAATAGTGACTATTTTAGTAACCAATAATTTTTATTTTGTAAATTAATATCTAAATTGGTCACTATAGTGACTAACAACTTTTGATTATTAAAATTAACTATTAATGAAACATTTTCTTATATCGTAAAGATTGTAGGTAACAAATTCAAGCCTCCTTTTTTTTTTATATATATATATATATATATATATATATATATATATATATATATGGAACTTTCTGATTAGACATGATATTTGAGCTAAATATTTATTGTTAAGAGTTTGCAAAAATTATTTTGTTTCATTTTTATAATGTTAATTTTTGTTTTATGAGTTTTATTGAGAGAAGTAATGTTTATCCTTTTGTATATTTTTTTAAATTGTTATTTATTAAAGTGAGCCGTTTTATAAGTAGGTATCTCATAAAGGTTGCATACACTTATTATTTTTTTATGTAATTTTAAGTGTTATTTTAATTATGTTATTTGAAAAACATAATATTAAAAATTTTATTCTTTGGATTTCCCTTTGATGACGCAGAGGTAACTTGTAAAACCCATTTTCTTTTAAAATAGTGTAAGTTGACTCCTTTTTTCGAAAACACAAAATCTCTCTCTAAACCATTTGAAATAAAAAAACATCAAAATAATGAATCCTCCAAACCATTTGAAATCAAAAACACTAAAGGAAAGGTACCCAATTAGTCAATTGTTGAGATTCGTTTCTTCCCTAAATTGTTGTTTTGATACATTGTCTAACGTTGTTGTACTGTCGTTGAGCACCAGACCACTGACTTGGTGTTGTCAAGTATCACTTTTGGACCATCAAGCGCACCTCAATCAGTGGGTTCCAGGGGTCATAGAGTTTAGTGCCACTTTTCTACTGTTAGGTGCCACCTTGTTTTTCTAGTCTGCATCCTTTTGGTAAAGTGAAGATTTCCGCTTCGTTAATCGTCAGATTGAATTGAAATTTTGACAATTGATCCTAGACATGTGATTCTTCACTTTGACTAGTGGGAACTTTATTTTGAAGTCTGTGGTTAGAGAAAATATTTTCAATGTTTTGATGTACTTTATGTATATATATGTTTGTGGTTGTAATTGATTGAGAAGGAATTATTCATATGTGAATATGAAAATTTGATTAAGGATGTATATGATTGTGAAAGTAATTAATTGTGGTGAAAGTATTTTTGTGAAGCTGTGATGATGATGGGTTTGTTAATGTATACAAGCATTGTATGTGTTTGACGTAATTTCATGGGTCTCATAGGAAGATTTTATGGTGGTGTTATTTTAGTATATGCATTGGACTATGGATTCAAGTAAGGTGACATCATAAAACTCTAAGGCAGAATAATGATCTTACATGATCATGGATTAACCTTGTGTGTGGTAGGGTGAAACTCATTGGCAATGGCTCTGTAGAGTAGTAGAGGTCACCACAAGTGTAAGTTTACAATGTTCCAATTCCAAATACATGTATCCAGATAATTGAGTTTAGTGTCAACTATTTGTGCACAATTATGTGAATTATTATAGTTTGTCAATGTAGAGCATATTATTGATATGATTTAAATGGTCTTAGAATAATTCTTTTGTATATTGGCTTACCCTTACACTTTGTAGTCTTTTGTTGTTTTCTTCTTTTGTGATGATTACCATTTTGGTGTGAGCATATGAAGATGTAGGTTTAAAGGCACCTATGAAGGATGAGAAGCCTGTAGTTAGAGTTGTAAGATTGTATCGGATGTATGAGTGGTTAATATGTTCGATATAGAATACTTTTGTAAATTTGATATTGTTTTATAAATGATATACTTTATAGTCTGAATTCTTGAAAGATTGTATTAATATACTTTTTATTTTATTAATCTTTCTATGAAATGTTTTACTTTATTACTTTTCTATACTAATAAAATACTATGTTAAATAACTATTTCATTTTCTCTTTTTTAATCTACCCTTCTTATTTTTAAATACCCCTTCATCGAGAAATCTCTGATAAAGGACAAAAGAAGTTAATGATAAATATTAAGTTTTAAAAAATAAACGAGCTAAATTTTTTTAATAAAAATTAGGTACCACATACTTATAAGATTAGTGTGGATAAACGTAAGACCCACTTTTTTTCTACATTATAATTTAAGGGCTTGACCTGTTTATTGGGCCTAAGGTTGGCCTATAGGGTGTCAAAAACCACTAAATCAGCCTTAAGCCCCCCTCATTCTGTCACTTTTAAGAAAAACAATTTCCCATCCCTTATCCCTTTGCTGCTACGTGAGCTCTATTAGAGTTTGGCTCCCACTTTTCATTGAGCTAGAAGAACCCCATTTTATTCCACGTAAGTTGTTTCTCAACCTGTACCTTCTCTTGTTCTAAGCTCTGTTTCGTGATTCCAACAGAGGTACACTTTGATAACCTTGTTTTCAATCTGTGCCATTGTTCCCAGCTCTCGAATTTGCTCCTAGGGTTGTTGTGCTCGTTGGCTTAGGTGTCAGAGTCTTTGGCTAGCATTTTTCAGGTAAGGGAAGCTAGGGCTTCACGTTTTTAAGTTATTTTGCTTGTTCTTGTTGTATTTCGTGCTCTTGACGATTGTGTAAAGCTTTTGATGGTATGAAAATAAGTTGTGTGTTGTTCTAGTTGAATGTTTGATTTAAGCACGCGTGAACAGTGGACGAACCTGGTGTTTTTGCCCAGGCGAGCGAGTCTCGCCCAAGCGAGAGTACTAGATGTGCTCTCTAAGACTTGCGCGAGCTGTCGCTCAGGCGACGAGCTCCAGTTTTGAGCGAGAGTCCATCTCACTCAGGTGAAAAGGTATCGCCTAAGCGAGAAAACGTGAAAGTGTCACTGTTCCACTATTCGAGCTCTCGCCTAGGCGAAAGGAGCTCGCTTGAGCAGAGAACCTCTCTTGCTTGAGCGAGGTCTTCTAGCCTGAGCGAGAACTGGTGCAGAAATTGCTTTGTGACTGTTCCTTCCTTTGTTTTTGGTTGATGGTCATATGTTTGATTGAGTTGCTTTGTTAAAGCATGAATTGAGTGAATATGCATGTGTTAGATGGTTTATGGGCTGGAATTGATGAGCTTGGTATGAATATGCGTATGAAATATGATTTGGGTGGTTGGTTGTATATTGGCATGAGATTGGTATGCATGATAACTTTATGTTTGGTTGGTGAGACATGATTTTGGTATGGTTTAGGATGTAATTCCATGAATCTCTTGGTGAGATCTCATGGTGGTGCCTCATGGTTAGGACGTAATTCCATGATCCTCTTGATGAGAGCTCATGGTGGTGCCTCATGGTCAGAACATAATTTCATGACCCTTATTAGTGGGAGATCATGGTGGTGCCTCATGATTAGGACGTAATTCCACAAAGGTTTCGTGGTGATGCCTTATGGTTAGGACGTAATTCCACGAAAGTTTCGTGGTGGTGCCTCATGGTTAGGACGTAATTCCACGAAGGTTTCGTGGTGGTGCCTCATTATATAATTTAGTAAGGATTCAAGTAATGGCCTTAGATGTTTGAAGGCTAACCTTGTGCGTGGTAAGGTGAAGCCCATTGGCAATGGCTCTGCAGAGCAGTAGAGGCCACCACAAGTGCAAGCATCCAGTGAATTCGACTGATTATATGTATCCGGATAATTGAGTCTTAGAGTCTTGCATTTGTCTGCTATCACATGTTGGTTTATTTATGTATCTTTGGCTTGTAAACTGTATGCTCAATTGTACGATAAAACATTTTTCACTCTAGCTTATCCTTTCTGTTTGTTCATGTCTCTCCTTTTGCGATGATCATCAATTTATTGGTGTGAACAGATGTGGGAACTCCTGGTAATCTGTTGAATCTTTATGTTTTGTTAAGGGTACAGTGCTGTGTCTTAGTTTTTTTATATTGAATACTTGGATGACTGCAAAAATCTTATACTTTAAGTCTCGTACTTTTGAATATTATAATATATACAATATTTTATTTAAATAGATTTATCTATTAAAATGGATAGTTACATGAAAGATAAATGGATGTATTTAATTTTCTTCCAATTTCTCTGAAAGAAATACCACTGACGCTGAATAAAAAGATTTTTTAAGCTTTTTACACACTACTGCTTCTTTCTCATGCTTGCACAGTTCAAATTTATACATTCATATAACTGTTGCTAGAAATTTTATTTTTAATTTAAATTACATAAACAAAAATTCATTTTTATTTCTAGTTATCATGATTGAATATTAATAAAATAATACTACTTGAATTTTTATATTATTTTTAAAATGGGTCGGTGATTTCAAAGCCCATTTGACTCATGGTAATAAACCGTTCCAAAACACCATAATTACGTTAACCATTTGATGCCACTATCTTCTGATGATATACAAAAATACAAAGAAATAGTGAGAGGGGCCTCCATAGCCACAAGTTAAATATATACTTAAAAACTGTTAATAATCATTCATACATGATTAGAGAATAATGACACTAGTTAGATTCAGCTCTTCCATAATTTATCCTTATAAAACAACATTAGTAAAGTAAAATGAAGTTTTATTCAAATTAAAAATAAAATATGAGAAATTATCTGATAGAGTTTCTATAAATTATTTTATAAAGTCAATTTATTTTTTTTCCTCTTCAAAATCCTTTTAAAAATGGTACTAGAGTTCCTTTTAAAGTTCATTTTGGTATATTTAGGCAATACTTAGAAAGATGAGTCAATTTAAACTTACTAAGATTAAGAGAAAAACAATTTATGATAACTTTTTATTGAATTAATATTTAATATTAATTTTTCTTTTAACTGAATATACAGATAAAATTCAAGTTTATTGAGGTAGGGTTGGATAAAACAATTTATTTTCTTCAATTGGTTTTCTAATCACATTTTAAATACACAGCAAATCAGGTTTTGAAATTATTATCAATTCTACAAATATTCTTAAATCCCACAAAATCATTTCTTTAGAACAATTATTAAAAAAAATCCTATCAATTTTGTTTTGAATTTCTTTTCGTAAAAAATACTTATAAATTTTATTGTGAAAAAAAATTTGCAAAAAATTACTACCAATATTTTTACAAAATATTTTGTACAAAACACTTTTCGCAACAAATTTTGTAAGAAATACTTGCGAATTTTATAATTTTGTAAGAAATAATTACCCACAAAGTATTTTTTAATAAACTTTTTTAACAAATTTACAAAAAAAATATTATATAATATGAGAATTTCTAATAATAAATCCAATTTTATAAACCCAATTTCATCTTATAAAATTGGTTTAAAAAATAAAAATAGTCAAGCACCTTTTATATATATATATATATATATATATATATATATATATATATTGTATTTTATTTATATTTCTAGATTGTATAAGATGGTTAACAACTCTCAAAAACTAAGAATGAGATACCTTTAACTTAAATTTACAGAATCAAATACTTCCAGTCCAAGTAATTAAATAATTACAAATAGCTTACGATCCAATAAATCTAATAAATTTTGTGAGGATGCATTTTTTGTTGATAATAAATGTTCATTTAAATTAGATTTCATTATTAATTGATTCACATCACACATTCTAAAACAACCACACTTTCAATTTTTTAGTGGAAGTTAATAGATATATTGATCATGGTAGTTAATCAAAGACATCAGAGAAAAAGATTAGTTGGTACGTAGTAAACATATCAACATGACAAATGTTGCAAAAACTCTGGAACAAACTCACGAAATTCCTAAAATAACCCTGCCACAAAATTGAGACAATGGACATAATAAGGGTATATGGGTAATTTCCTGATTCATCAAGACAAAATCAGTGACTGTTAATTTTTTTGTTTGACAAGATGGGTTGTGTAGGACAGTTCACGAACATTATACCGACAAAGAAAAAAAAAATCACAAAGTGATGGAAAAGTAACCACAAGATTGTAAGTGGTTTCATGCTATTACCATAAATGCAACTATCTTTTACCAAAATAAATTAAACCATTAATTTTTGATGAGTTTGTCTTCTTTCCTACACAAACCCTACTTTAATCTTATTAAATAATGGTAATAATAACAAAATTTCAAACATGTCAGAAACAGTGTTAAACTTAAATACATTATGAAAGGAAGACATCACCCCAGAATCCAGGGCAAAGAAAGTTTATTTTGTTTTGTTTTATTTTCTGAATAAACAAATAATCCAATGCACATGACAAAATTCACCAAGATGGAAAATAGACGACAAAGAAGGTACAGCATGTGCAAAGATATAATCAATACATGCAAAGAATAGATACAACTTCATTTATTTATATATATTTATAATGTAAAATACATATCAATGGTCAGAAATAGCGGCTAACAAGATTCTGCACACAAACAAAAAAATTGACAAACATATATAGCTTCTCAATAATGGTAGATATTGGCAAAGACAATTCATGCCCTAACATATATTCTTTGGTTAACAAAAGGAGTGGCAA
>Ga0214545_1001775_pt1 | contig 41057 bp, 22 predicted proteins | sample CNSS4metaG_FD_160064 | JGI IMG/M metagenome (GOLD analysis project Ga0214545, IMG submission 160064) | Root nodule microbial communities from cowpea collected in UCLA plant growth center, Los Angeles, California, USA - CNSS4 | ecosystem: Host-associated > Plants > Roots > Nodule | place: USA... | reverse complement strand
ATAAAATGAATCAAATATATATATATATATATATATATATATATATATATATATATATATATATATATATATATATATATATATATATCCAATATATTCCAAGATATACAAGATATTAAAAGATCAAGTACAAAGTTGTAGGCCCAATCCAATTTGAAAAATCTATAAATAAGGGTCTTGGCAAAGGTGAAAAATAACCCTCTTGGAAAATAAACACCCATTTAGGGAAAAGCCCCTTTGAGGGAGAGAGGGAAGAAGACACACTTGTTGAGAAAGAAACTTGATATCTCTACATTTAAAGAAAGAAGGGCGTTTTGAAGGATTGAGGCATTTGATTTCAATATCAATCTATTATTTAGTTGATATTTGTATATTGTCTGTTGTTTTTACTTTGAATGTAATCATGAAATCCAATCTTGGTGAAGCATGAAACCCAAGTTATTTGTTTCTATTGTGTTAATTCCTTTTATATTTTATATTCTACATTTATTTTTCTTTTAACCCACAAATGTTTTGTTATTCTCACCCTTTATCAGTAACTAACCAATTAATTTAGACCACATTAGTCCCTATGGGATACGATATCTGGATTTGTCCACTATATTACTTGTGCAATTTGGTATTCTTGCCAACTTTGTAACACATTCCCTCACCAACTTTCTCTTATTAGCTCCAATGACTATTGCTTTCTTGCATTCTGCCTCACTTTCATCATTGTGAAAATTCCTCTATTCTCCTTTCTTGTAGCATTTTGTTTTCCCTCCCACACTTTTTACTCTTTCTCTGAATTCTCATAATTCTTTATTTTTTCATGATTGTGGAAACCTAATCCTTTTCTATGTTAGATGATTTTTAATTTTCCTCCATGGGAAGAGTCATTGACAATGACCCACTTAGGAAGTACGTGGTTCTCTCCAAGAACAAGGATGTTCAAAAAGGAACTAATTGTCCTTGCCTTGCATTCCCTCATCGACTTTCTCTAGTTAGCGTCAATGATTATTGCTTTCTTGCATTTTGCCTCACTTTCACTGTTACGAAAATTCCTCTATTCTCCTTTCTTGTAGCATTTTATTTTCTCATAATTCTTTATATTTTCATGATTGTTGAAACCTAATCCTTTTCTATACTAGCTGATTTTTAGTTTTTCCTTCATCGATGTTTTCATTGAAAGGAGACTTGTGCAAACCAAATGCCCTTTATCATTTTGTTTAAGGTGTCGTAGTTTGAGAAGTTGAATACTGATTGCATGCATGTTGTACAAGATAAATTTGCTATTAGAGATACTATAAATCAATTACCACTTCAAGTTTATCTATTTTGGTAAAATAGTCTCTGTATTTGGATTTTAGGGTTTTTCTATGTGTTACACTTTCTCTTTTTAAGGAAAAAAAATTCAACCCAAATTGTAATTAGGGTTGCAATTTCAAATCGTAAATTGTCATCTTTAGTGCCATATGTTTTGTGCTCCATTACATTTGTGGGTTTGTGAGGTTGGAGAATATTATGAGATGGTATCACTCTTATCCTAAGTATGGATGCTAGCTACTGGTGATTTATGTTTCGACGTACTGAATCAGTAATTTCAAGAGTCATATCTAGATTTTCTACATATAATTACAACATCATATGTAGAAAATCGAAATCTAAAAATTTCTCATGAATATTCATATGTGAAATGTGCAGGACTTGATCGTGAATCACTATAAAATGAATGAAATGGCGATGTGATGAGGTAGAATGCTTCAAAATGGTTTCAATAGAATCCAGAAATTGGAATCACGTGAAATAGTTAAGTAAAATGAAAAATCCCAAATCATGAACCTAGTTTAACGAAATTAACTAACAAATGCGCAAATGCGACATTAGATGCAATGAATCACAAATTGAATGTGGAAATGGATTAAAAACACTACGTATAGCATCATAGTGGAATCATGAATGATAAACAAGCATAAAAAAAGCGAGAACATTGAATTCGAAAGTAAAATTCCATGAAATTTTGTGTGTGTGTGTGTGTGTGAATGGTTCTGCAGATATAAGAATCATAAGCCAAGTTCAATTGGTTACACATGAGATTCTTCTCAAAGACATTTGAGATAGATTAAGATGATTGTGCATTTACTTGAATTCATCTTTTCACTAACTGAATTCGAGAATATAGTGAATCTCACAATTTAACCAATTAAAAGTCACTCATGAATCAATCTACAGAAAACAAAACTCAGAAGTGGAAGAACACATGCTATCAAAACTAAAATCAACAACTATTCATTAAACACAGCCATAATGAATCACAATCAGAATGAATGAAAGAAATACTCACAAAGATGATGGAAAACAAAAGAGATCCTTAGTTCAATGCCTACTATGCAATCATTGTTCCAAGGATGCTCCCCAAAGTGTGCAAGAAGAGTGAATACAAAGGACAAAAATGACAGCAAAAAATGGTACTACGGCGGTGTGAATCGTGACAAAATACAGTGTGTATGACTTGTGTGTATGTGATGGTGATAGTGTGGTTCATCTGGTACGGTGGTTCTAAAAATTAGTGAATGGCGCCAATATGAATCAGTTTCCAGCACCTATAATTGGCTATCAAAGGTTCCATTAATTGTCAAAATCTCTATCCTACACTAATTAACTAACTAATCTTGGCGAGCTACTTAGGTAGCACATTGCTCAACTACAGCCAACCCTTGGAGCAAGTTAACATCCGTGAATGCTTGTGTCCATTGGAACTCCTTTACATTCTACAACAGGTAACACATCCAGGTGTGAGACAACTCATCAATTGCCTATAATTCCAATCATTCACGTATAACTTTCAAGGAGAACTTTGGTTAATCACAACACTTTATCTTGGCAGCAGCTCCTTTTGGCATTTGGAAGACTTTGAAACATTGCCAAGCTAGCTTCCCTAAATTCAGAATCTGAAAAACAAGTTAGCACTCACAAAATTATGCTAGAAATAAAAACTACATTAGTGAACTATATAAGTAAAAACTATAATTAGAATTTCCATAATACTTTTTATCATTGTTCAGCCCTTCCGAGGTTAGCACAAATGTGATTTATATCTCTAAAGCTTTCTCCTCAAGTGTCATGTCAATTGGATATGAAAATCAAAATGTCAACTCAGAGTCAACTATGGTCAACTCTTCAAGCAAAAAGTCAACTATGCAGCTTTTCGTGCATTTTTTTGTTCATTCAGATTCTCCCATGGCTTTCTCTGAACACTTGAATACGATCATTGATCTTCTTTTATACATTACACTAAATCTCAAAATAGATGTTAATCACACTAAACTTTTCTTAATAACTCCAAAACTAGACCACAAACTTTAATCCTAAGTATATGTATCTAAACTAAGACTAAACTAAGATGCTATTAACCTATTTATGAATGTATCATATATGTTAGACTAGACCATCCTAATATTATTCCTAAGGTTTACACTAAAAATGTGCTAAAATACCTACTTTTGTAAAACTTGCCTAAAAACCTAACTAAAGTAGTTCTAAGCTAATAACTCTTAATTAACACCTTAAACCTATCTAAAATAGCACAATTAGCTAAGAAAAAATCTAGAGTTAAAGGTATAGTATTTGATAGTATCAATGTATGTAGATTTTCTTTCTTATAGTTTTTAAATGATTTTAGATTGTCTTTGCTGAGGTGTCAAACATGATATCACATAAGGAAGGCGTAAACTTGCAACATGGCTTAAGGTACTCATAATTATATCTGAGTAAAATTTCTTTAATTGTTTATGGAAATGACACTTTGTTTATATGATGAAGTTCGTTATTTGTTGCATTAGTTTTGACAGGTTGTTCCCATTTGAACTTAGTCTTCTGTCTTGATATTTTGTTTACCAGCCATGGAGATACCATTGTTTCTGGTACAGAAGTTCCTACCAAAATGGAAAATACCCTACCTTTGAGTGTGGTTTGAACTATTGATTTACGTAATTGGAAGTAACCAACTAGGTTTACGGCGAAACCTAGAAATCGATCACTGATCCAATTGGAGTACCACTACAGGATAGACCTCAACAGAAAACTGAAGGTTTGATTCTGCTGTAATTTCTTAACTGGATTCTGAGGTTAGATGAAATAAATTTGTTTATTCTTTTAATTCTTGTTGTGATTTATTTTTTCATGTGTTTTGTCTCTTAATTAAGTAAACATGATTATTTTTACATTGTAGCAATTTAGCACAATGTTGAATCTACATGCATATTGATCGTATGAGTTAAAGGGTTTTTAATTTTAATTGAGAATTCACTTTGATTAAAGTTATAAACTTTCATGTGAGCGAATGAATTTTTGCTAATAATTGAGAATGTACTTTGATAAAAGGTGGAAACTTTAGTAAAAATTAATCAACAATATACTTTGGTTAATTAGCTTTTACTTGATGAAAAAGATAAATAAAGAGTTGGATTCATTTAGGGAAGGTGGGCTCAAGCTCATATTCTTAGGGCCATTTTAGAGTGCAATGATACAATGGGTTTTGGGCCTCGTATAATGGGCCAAGTAGTCAAGCTTTTCATTTGGGCCTTATATTTGGGTCAAATAGTGTAGGGTTTTTTAGCTTGGAGATGACCTAGAGATGGGGTGCATTTTATGGTTAACTACCAAGTCAAAATTTGCCTAAAAGAGAAGGCTTGATCTCCACGGTTGAGGGCTTATTGTTCTTTCATCCTTGGGAGAGTAGTGGCTATGTGGGATGCTCTTAATGGAGAGGATTAGTGGCCATGTGTAACTCCCAATGGAGAGGATTTCACCTTAGTAGTGGTCATGTGTCATTCTCCTAATGGAGAGAATTTTTGCCTTGGTCTCCAAGTTAGAGTGTTAGGGTTTTGTTTTCTACAATTTGGATACACCTTTAGGGTTACCCAAGCTTATAAATAAAGGTGTCTCCCCCATGCAAAAACTACCTTTGATTTGAGTAAAGCTATGCTACCAATTTTGTGTCATACAACTCAATTAGGTCACTAAAGGCTAGGGCACCCTTTTTAGGTTTCCTCAACCACCCTTCCTTGAAAGTTGACCCAACCTCACTTGAGAGCACCTAAAAACCACACATTTAAACCATAATCTCACTAAAAGCAATTCAATAATTATCTTTTGAAAATCAATGAGGAACATAGTTAAATTTTTTTATCATTTTAGTTCTTATTTTACTTTTGTTATTTTATTTTTATTTTTTTAAACTAACATTTTTTATCTATTTCTCCTAACATTTTTTTTATTTTATTTTGTAATTTTAATTTTGTAAATTTATTAATTTTAATCATAAATTTTGTTTGAGGAATTTTATTAAGAAATTTGTGAAACACTTTGACTAAGGAAACATAAGCTACTTAAGTTGTCTATTAAAACACATCTCTCTTTTCTGGAAGTCTACTCAATAACATTTCACCTTATTTCTTCTTAGAAAACCTCTTTAAAAAATGAAAATTCGTTTTTCATATGAAAATAGTCAACAATGTTATTTTCAAACAAACTATGATTTCTACCCACAACAATCACATGATTCATATCATTATTAAAACAAATTGTCACACCTACTACCGCACTTGACATAAGTAGGTTAAGTATACATCAACTAATGATCTATATTCTAGATCATCTTTTTTGGAATATAAGCAGCCACCATACCATGAGCAACAACCTTATTTTGAGTATCCACCTCAACCATCATATGTTCTATATGGTTTTCAACAACAACAACATGCACCACAAAATGGTTTTTGCAACCAATGGACAATTCTATAGGAAAGTTGTGAAATTAATGGATGGAATGAGAAAGAAACTAGAGGTTATAGCTAAAAGGTTGTGAGCTGACCAACGATGGAAAAATATTGAACAATAATGGTATGAGAATGAGAAAATACATTGTGACATGATGGAGGACACAAGTAACAACAATATTGTATATTTGTTTCTAATTGTTCATATCACTCTTCAATTGCATTTGAGATTCGCTAAAACTATAGAATTTAGAACACTTCATCATCGCATAGAGGATGCACTTATAATGCTGGCTATTAGTGTGGAACAAATGTTTGATGATTTTAGTCAGCTGATGAATGATACAATTAGGGAGGCTACTTTAGAAAAGCTCATGAAAATTATGACTGAGCATTAAGAAATAAAGAATCAAATAATGGATGTTGTAATGCAAAGTATGTAAAATCAATTGGGACAAACGATAGCTGATGTGAACGAGTTCAAGATTCAAAGTGCAAATCAACCAATAATAGAATCACATCATACTAAAATGTCTACCGATGGAGATATTAATTTTATTAAAGATGTTGTCGAACCTGCTGATGAAGAATTTGAAAATGCTTACACTAATATATCTATTGATGGATAAGATGATGCTACTCAATTGATAAGGTTATGATTACATACGATTTTTTTTAGAGAAAAGTTTTGAAAATAATATAATGGAGGAACCAAGTGCCTTATATTGGATGATACATTGAAGCATCTATTACTGTAGCTAACTTAATTATGTAACTAACTTAATTAATGACGAAGCAATAGAGTCAATTACTTCATGTGCATTTTGTTTTTTTTCACAAGACAAGAGGATTACTTATCAATTTGTTAACCTCTGATGCACAGACACGGAGACGAAGTATGTGTATTATGTCCAGAACGTATCTGACACGGATACATCTAAGTTCGTTTGAAATTCGCTTCGGCTTTGTATTGATGCTTCATCAATGAAAGTTCGCTAATATTCATATAATTGTTTCGTATATAACTTGCACTTTATTTTATACATATTACGTATTTTATTCTTTCTATATCATTTTCTCTTTATTTTATAAATATTAAGTATTTTATTAATATTACCGTTAAGCCAAACTTTAATTTATTAAAGGATTTTTATTTTATTTTTTTAACATTACTATCTCTAACATTAACAACCTCAATATTAAAAGCCCACGTAAAAATAGATTTAAATATTATCTTTAATTTATTAATCAGGTTTTCATTAATAATTGATTAAAAAGTTTTTATTTGACTATTTTAGCACTTCTTTCTTAATATTAACCAGCCAACATAAAAATAGATTTCAAATTCACACTATTTCTAGACAACAGACAATAAATAATGATTTACAAATTTTACTTATTAAACTATTTAAAAGTATAGTTTATCGATTTTAATTTATATATTGAGTTTAATATATTTAGCATATTTAATTGAGACTATTTATTAATAAGTTTTTTATTGTGGTATAATTTAAAACAAATTATAATATTATCTTATATTTTTAATATAAAATAAATTACCGTATCAAAAACCTCACCAGAACCACCTGCAATATCATCTGCTCCCGTGTAATGAATTACACGATCATCGCTAAACACAAGCAGATAGGGTGAGCTAACAGTATAAAGATATATATATATATATATATATATATATATATATATATATATATATATATATATATATATATATACACAAATCAAATATTCATGTACACACACATCAAAGGAACTTTATCATTTGATTCCATAGCACATGGCCACCACTATGCCATTCATGTTCTACATCTTTAGATGATAACCTTTAGATATCCTTTGTTGTCACTACCTACAAGCCACAACTTGTAGAAACACGTGAGGAAATATCATGCTACGGACCACACTCTGCAATGCCACGTGGAGTTCCCAATACGAATGTCAATTCGTACTCTCGACACAAGATTAGCACATCATTGGCCACAACCTGTGATTGTTAAACCAAGTGGAGACCCTTCGTACGAGCCACAACTTGCACACTCACACTGGTAACACTCATCATTCTGAGCCACAACTCAAGGAATGCTTGCATTCATCCTCCATTCGTAGCCACAAACTCAAGAGATGTCATTCCGAGCCACAACTCAAGGAATGCCATGTGTTTACCCTCTATCCGGAGCCACAACTCAAGGGATATCATTCTGAGCCACAACTCAAGGAATGCTCCAGCAAGACCATCTTTAAGGTATCACCCAAAGCCTTATAGACCATACACATCCAAGTCACACAAGCCTTTGCCCTTGCATTATCACCTAGCGCTGCTCCAGAGACGCCAAGCGAAAGCCAGTTGCAGATCGCCTAAAGGAAGCCGCAAGCCGCCATGTGCTATAGTGTTCACTACCTTCAAGCTATCGCTTGGAGGAATCATCCACGTCGCCAAGCGCTAAGCGCTCTAGTAGCCTCTAGAATTGTAGTTATCCCCTAGTAGTCCAAACCTAATTGCCAAGCGCTACACTAATACAACGAGTTTACTGGTTTATGCACAACATAGTAGATTTCCCTTTCACTCAAAGCATCAATACACTTAGTACAATTACCAAATTTCATACATCCCCTTCAAAGATCTAGAAATTCGCATATTTTTATGCCTTATTCTCCTATATATTTTATTCTCTCTCTTGACTATGCCACCCCTTGGCTTTAATTGAGCACAACCCATACCCCTCAACCATGTATCCAAATCGATCCAACCATAACCAGATTCCATCACAAAACCAAAAACATCACGGTAAATGTCAATTCATCTTATGCCACATATATAATACACCATTTACCCCACCTCAAATTCATACACCTATAACATATTTTCCTTAACTACCATTAACTCTAGGAAAGGGAAGAACCAAATTTAGATTATAATTTATACCTATTATTGTAACGAATTTTTCACTCATGCCTTCCTGTACTAATATTAGTCATCCTGTAAATATTTTTCCTCACTTATTACACCTTCTACTTTTAATTTTCTCCTCTTTATAAATCACTCTTATGACCTAAGGTACCCAAGTTACAACAATTTCATTTCCACCCATTTACTAATATCTAATTCCACTTAATTCCCCGAAGGAACCCCCCCAACTCGAGAATCACAGAATCAGCCATAAAGGCTGTTGTCACCGATTATCACCTGGCGATGTGCATCACTTTATGGAAATTTTCCAGATTTGAATCGTACCTACACAAACTCTAATCTCCAACAACTTATACCAATCTATCAATTTTCCTCACAACGACTATTTAACACCTTCCATTCCACAGACAAATAACTACTAATCAATTATGTAGAGAAATTACCACCAATTGTAGTACAATCATGCTACCAAAAGTTCCTAAGTTGTGGCAACCCTAATACCCATGAAATCTTTAATTCATTCAATTACCGTAGTTACGTGTTCTATCCATCCAAATTCTCCATTTACTCAATATCAAATATTACGGATACTCCCATGAGTCCCTCAAATACCTAGAAAACCAAGAACACAAAATTAAAGCAACACCTACGTACGTCGCCTGGCAGTAGTTCCTCGCCGCCAGGCTATTCAAAGGAGAAACCCAAAAACTGGTCTTGATCAGCATGAGTCGCCTGGCGGCGTTGAAGGTCTGTCAAGAAGTTTCTAGAAATTTTCCAAAACTAAGAAATTTGAGATTTCACAAAAGATAATCATACCTCATTCATACCATACATTACCACTCTCTCTTTTGACCCTTCGAACACAAAATCACACCATTGTCAAGTCATGCACAACCATTCAACCAATTCATTTTTCGTGATAATTCCTATACATCTAGGAATTTATAATCACTCATCATGATCAAGCATATCATTAAAATAATAAACAATTAAAATAACACATAATTGGCATACACAAGACTTTTACCCAAGTCTTTTCATAGCAACCAAGTACTCTCAACCATTTGAACTAGTATTATTTCACGTCATAAAACTAGCATTAAATATCATAAAGGTTCCCACACACACACACACCCTTAATCTCAAATGTCTAATCACATAAGTCTTTTGTTTAAAAAGTAATATAAAAAATTTATGTTTTTTTATTTTCTTTGATTTGTTTCATATATAGAACTTTTGTTTTGTTAAAACAGTATTCATTATCTCTTGATAGTTCGACTAGTTTGATATCTAAAAAGTTTTTCTTAGATCTTCAAGACATGTTCTATCTTACCACTCTCTTAATTATATATTTGTTTTTCTTTGTAAAATTTCATGGAATGATGCATTTAAGACACACTTAATCATTTTTTCTCCATTTAATTTTGTTTTTTATTTTTATCATGTAGAATATTGTTTGGATGATTTTTTATATAATTATTTTTATTTTTCAACTGATTTAAATAAGTGTAATTTTATTACCGTAATTGTATAAAGACATTTTATTTACTATAATACAATAATTTTATGTCATTGTCAATTATTTATCACCATCTAACGTAGATTGAAGTTCAAAAGATAAAATATCTATACTAACTTATAATTATTATTAGTTTACTATTTGTTCTTTGTGCAATTTTCTTTATGTAGTGTGTTATAATATTTACTAGTGTATGAAAAATTAATTAAAATTTAGAGAAAGGAAGTAAAGAGACATATAAAATATTTTTAAACTTTGGAAATACTTGTTTCTTTTATAATTTTAAAATTATTTTTTAGTTTTATAAACTTTGTTTAATAATTTGCAAACTTAATAAAATTTTGGTTCTTAAGAAGTCTTATTTGGTACTCTAATTTGAAGTGTATACAATTATAATTTCTTTTTAAATATTTAATTTTAAAAAATAATATACTTGATATTGAATATTTAATAATATTTTTTTATTTTTGTCATGATTTTTTATTTTTTATAGAAATTAACTAATTGATATTAAAATAATAAAAACACAGGTATAGGCATGGGTATACATGTATACTCGTTATCTGGTGGGAATGTGGATGTGTTAAAAATGTTGTACATGTTGGGTATGGGTATGGGAATGAGGTTGAATTTTTTTTATGGGTATAGGATAATGAAATTTGTCTCTGCCCCACCCCGTTGTCATCCTAATCCAATGAAGAGACATAAAATGCTTTTTGCAACCCGACACACAGCTAGCTCAAGGTTGACCTAAAAATGGATCAACTCAACCCAGCTCACCTTTTTAGTTAGTTAGAAATTTTGTAACCCGGCTTGACTCACCACAGGTTGGTGTCGGTTAGTGGGTTAGCTCACTTATGAATGTTTTAACTTTGAAATTTATTTTATATATTTATTGCAGTATAATGAGAAGGGATTGACTCGATTTCCTTTTTTATAATAGTGTAATGAAAGTGCTCACCTAACTCTCTAAATATTATTGGGTTAAATATGTTTTTGGTCCCTCAAGTTTTAGCGAAATTTGGAATTAGTCCCTCATCAAAACTTTTGACCAATTTAGTCCTTCATCTTTCAAAATGTGTGAATTTAGTCCTTTTAACCAAATTTTGTTAAGTTTATCTGACGTTTCAAGCACATTTCATTATAGTATTTAAGTTAATATTGAAGCAAAGATGTGTCAAACAGTGTAAATAATTTAAATACTATCATGAAATATGCTTGAAACGTCAGATAAACTTAACAAAATTTGGTTAAAAGGACTAAATTCACGCATTTTGAAAGATGAAGGACTAAATTGGTCAAAAGTTTTGATGAGGGACTAAATTCAAATGTCGCTGAAACTTGAGGGACCAAAAACATATTTAACCCAATATTATTATATGGATAGTAGTTGAAAATTAGAGTATCAACACATAGAACCTGACAAACAAATAAATTAAACATCCAAACTACTCAAGCATTATTGAACAATAATCGAGTATTTAAAAAGATCAAATTTTGAACCTATATAATTAGAAGTAGTAAATAATTATAATAAAAAAAACTCATAAGAAATAATAAAAAAATGGGTTGTTTTTGGTCTCTTAACTTTCAACAAAAATTGGAATTAGTTCCTCTTCGAAACTTTGGCCCTAATTTTGAAAATGGACTAATTCCAATTTTTCATGAAAGTTAAAGGACCAAAAACATATTTAACCCTAAAAAAATTAATAAAGTGTTGTTTAACCATTAATTCGGTTCAAACTTGTTTAACCATGGATTAAGTAAAATGGGTTCAATTTAACCCATATTTTATAAAGCTAAAATTTTCATAACTCAATTTGACTCAAACCTATGGTGAGTCAAACTAACTCACAAATTAGAACTCATCTTGACATCTCTAAAATTAGATGTGAGATCCTATTTAATAAATATTCATTATTCAAAAATTTATGTATGAAACTCTTAACTCGATAATATATTTAGTTAAAAAAAATAAATAAATTGTACACCAAAGTCTACACTGAACATCAGAACACCAAAAGCATGTGTGACTGTTGCACAAGAAAACAGTGGTTAGCACTGGTTTTCTCACCCAAGCAAGCACGTCTCGCCTAGGTGAGACTAACAGAGGCTCGCCCAGGTTTCCTGCTTGAGTTGTCGCTTAAGCGACAAGTCTCCGTTTTGAACGAGGCGCAGCCTCACTCAGGCGAGTAGGACTCGCCTAAGCGAGAGTACGTGACAACGCCATTGTTCCTCTCTTCGAGCCCTCGCCTAGGAAAAAGGAGCTCGTTTGAGCGAGAGACCCTCTCGCCTGAGCAAGCCCTTTCTGCCTGAACGAGGAGTTGGGCGAGAAGTGTGCTTGTTTTGTGGTTTCTTTGTTTTAGATGTTGGCCATATGTTTGGACTGATTATACATTTTAAAGCATGAATTGAGTGATTATGTATGGGCAAGATGAATCATGGTTTGTGATTGATGAGTTTAACATGATTTGGGTATAATGCATGTATGGAATGATTCATGGGCTAAAAATGATGAGTTTGGTATGATTTGGTATGGAATATGAATGAAGGTTGGTTATAAATATTAGCATGACATTTGTATGCATGACCAGTCCATATTGGATGGTGAAATATGATTTGTATGTGGTTAGGGCGTAATTCCACGATAGTTTCATGGTGGTGCCTCATTGGTTAGGGCGTAATTCTATGAGTCTCTAGGTGAGACCTCATGGTGGTGCCTCAGTTGGTCAGAACGTAATTCCATGACCCATGTTAGTGGGAGTTCATGGTGGTGCCCCATCTATATAATTTAGTAAGGATTTAAGGTAAGCTTGTATTCTGGCACTCTAAAGAGTCAGTTAGTCTCACATAGAGTGTACTGACTCTAGTGTTGAGAGTAGTAGGAGGCCTGGAACCCATTAATGGCTAACCTTGTGTGTGGGGGATGAGACATTGTAACAATTAGCTCGGTAGAGCAGGGAAGTCCACCACAAGTTCAAACATCTGCTGAATCCGACTAATTATATGTATCCGGATGAGTCGTGTCTTGAGTCTTAGTGTATGGTGTGCAAGTCATAACATGATTGGGTGACATTTGCATTTTGGATTATGGAGATGTATATAACTGTGTGATAAATTATTTTCTGCTCTAGCTTACCCTTCTGCTTGTTTGTGTTCCTGTGTGTGGTTTTCTCCTTTTTGCGATGATCATCAATTTATTGATGTGAACAGATGCGAGAACTTCCTGTGGTCATCAGGGTGATAGAGGTTCCGTCGCTTATCCTCTCTAGGTTGGATTTCCAGCTTTCTTTTAGGGTCACTGCCCATGTATTGTCTTGTTTGACACTTCATTTTGTAAATTGTGGACCCTTACTCTACTTTGGTCACTGGCATCTTGGTGTGCCTAAATTTCTATTCTAGTTTCTCTTGAATAATTGTAAGGAGTAGTGTTTATACTTCAGTCTTTTGTTTCCAATATTATTGTGTGTGACATTTCCTTTAATTAGCATTATTAATTAAATGAGATGTTACATTTCTAAAACAAATAAATTTAATACACACTTTTATATATATAAAGTCTTCAAAATGTTTTGTATTCCTTCACATGAATGGAAGCGAGCAATTGAAGCAAATAAGTGGAGGAAGTTACTAGTGCAATCTTATCTGTCCAAAGGACAGATAGAATCTGGTGTCAATTAATTAATTATTGCCAAAATACACGACAAGGGTATGAATGAAATAGGTGTGTACTAGGCACCACATGTGTTGGTCAAATGAAATAAATAAATAAACAAAGGAGTCACCATATGTATAACTGCTCCTATATCTCATAAAATTGTTGTACCATGCTCAGTGCATGGATGTTTCGGACCCTACATGATAAAAGCCTCTGGCATTATTACCAGAGTTGCACGTGCGAACTTGCAGTGGTCCCACGTGCAGGCTTTGCCCGGGAACCTGCTACATGGTGAAATAAATGCCCATATCTTCTTTCTTTTTCATGGAACCTAATAAATAATCCAATCTTGCTTACTCAGCAATTTTTTTGCTCTTCCCATCACGTTCGTCAAATTAATCATTAACATTAATATCCTCAGAACTTTTAGCACCCATAAGTAAATATACTTTAAAAACACTAGGATAAATAACACAATCGACTATTATATGCATTAGTCAATGTTGTTACTGAAACAAACAATTTGCTTCATGAGACATATCGCTTTATTTAGGACGTATTCAAATAAATTTCTTCGTAAAAAATTCTCAAAAGGAAAAGTATGCAAAAAAAAAAAATTGACTGTCTGATAAGTTAAAGTTGGCTTATACATCAATTAAAGTGAAAAAATTCATATAACTTTTTCAAAGTTTTACTTTTAATTAACGTACAAAGTAATTTAGTTTGTGGAAAAGTTAGAAGACTAGATGAGAATGAAAAATAAAGATACTATTATTTTAATAAATAAATTAGTTTGTGTTTTAGAAGGAAAAATAAATATACTATTCTAAGCATAAATTATTTATTATTTCTTTAATGCATAAACTAAATTACCTTTTGTTTAGTTTTGAGAAGGTGAGAATAGAAGAAAGAAATAATATGTATATATGTTTAGTGTGATATTCATTTTAGCATCTTAAAACTAAAAAAATAGAACGCTTCATTATAACATTCAGAACAAACAATCTAGTGTATAAAATATATTAGTATAGTCTAACAAAAGATATGACTATAAAAATATATCATTCATACAAACCAACTAAACCAACAAACTTTATACATAAACAAACAACTACTACAACTCCTTGAAAGTTTTACCAACTCTAACTGATAGTCTCTCATCTTCTAGAGATGCCTTTAAACCTGTAACTTCATCTATGCCCACCAAAATGGTGATCACCGCAAAAGAAGAAAACAACACAAGACCACAAAGTGCAAAGGTAAGTTAGCTATACAAGAACAATCACACCTCACAAGCAACCAATTTTATTACAATTATCATAAGCAATCAAGATCACACACATGTATTTTATCAAACTCTCTAGAACTCAATTTATCCGAATAAGTGCAACTTGAGTAGAACTAGGGACGCTATGCACTTATGATGGTGGAACAACTCGCCTACCCGAACTACCACATACAAGGTAAATCCTTTTTATTGTCATAGAACCTTATGGTCGTTCTCATGACAGTACCTTCTACCACTCTCACTACCTAATCATCCTCTTTTATATGAGTATGAATGACTAGTAGAGTTTTAGGATTAGCTCCCCAAGATGTAGTAGTTTTATCCTCAGTGCACACCCTAAAGTTTTGAGCATTCAATGGGATTCCCTCCTTAGGAATGCCCTCACACTACCACTAATTCTTCAATCTCAACCAATTATAATTATCGTAACAAAATGTTTCTACAAGATCCTCATACATCAATATGCCTTATCATATACATTTTCATCAATTTACTCTATGCAACTCAGCTCATCACAACATATTATATTCAATTCATCATAATGAGAACCATAAACATACTTCACATCAACCACAAAACATCTTAAAACAGACAAATAAGAGAAATAGGCAAAGTAAGGCAAATAACACTATACATAAAGAATAAAGTACACCAAAGCTCTGAAAACCATTATTGTAACCACAAACTTCAAAACAAAGATCCCACTAGTCAAAGTGAAGAATCATATGTCGAGGATCAACTGTCAAAATTTTAGCTTGATCCAACAGTTAACGAAGCGGTAATCTTCCTTCTACCAAGAGGATGCAAACGATAAAAACATGGTAGCGTCAGAACTGGAAAAGTGGTGATTGACGCCCAGCCCCTGGAATCCACTGACTTCTTGCGCCTGACGATCCAAAAGTGGCGCCCGGCAACACCAAGTCAGTGGCCTAGCACTTGGCGGCACTGTAACAGCACCCAACGGTGTATCAAAAACAACAATTTAGGGGAAATTGATCTTATGTACTTGACTAATTGGGCACCTTTCCTTTTAGAGTTTTTGATTCCAAATGGTTTTAGAGAGTTCAAAACCCAATCACTCAAAACATATATCCAAACATTTCTCTAAATCAATATCAAACAGTTCAATATACAACACATCAATTCAACAAGCCACATTATAATTAACTATCAAGATGATCAATTTAACAGAAAACTAACTTCCCTTACCTGGCAAAGCAGCTCCACAAACCCAAACAACTCTAAGAACACCAAAACGCTTCTAACTCCATAAAATATTCTATATACACACAAAAACATTACAAGAACGATCAGAACATAGCGTTATTATCACTGATCAACAAAGACTCATATAGAAGATGAAAACCTCACATGCAATAGAAACAAAAGAAGACAAAGAAAAAACAACTGAAACTTAACTTATGCGAACGAAGAAATTGATTGGTCCAAATTGAAGAGCTCGTCACAAGGATTACTCATACGGTCTCAGATCTTCAATCAGACGAACAAAGGAGGAGAACCTTTCAAGGGAAGTCAAAGAATTCTAGAAAAGTGATTTATAGAAAGATTGTGTTTTAAAATAATAAAACTAATTTATAACAATTCTATTTATACTGAACCATTTTAATATTAAAATAATCAAGTCTCACTATTTTTAAACTATTATCACTTCTAAAATACCATTTTCTAGGGTTTTACACTTAGAAGACTAGATGAGAAGGAAAAATAAAATATTCAATTCACTATTACTCATATTTATACTTATCTTTTTTCTTATTTTTATCAATTTAATTAAATTACACAATTTCTAAAACACTTTTTATTGTACTTTATCAAATAACTAAACATTCAAATTTATTTCTTACTTAACTTATTTATTCTCTATTTTCATCCCTTATCCTTCCTCTTAAACCAAAGAGAACGTTATAAACATGAACAAGGTTTTCAGTTTGTGAGATCTTTACTAATCTACTGTAAATTTGTACCAGCTATTCATTTCCCACCTTTCTTAGTTTATAATTTTTTTTTAATTTTCCATTGGCCGCGAAACGAGTTAAAGAATGGACACATAACTAAGTCATTATTACACAATGATATAAAAACAGAAGTTACTACATACATGTACTAATCAAGATTGTTCTAATAAATTTTCTAAATATAAATTTACTAAGTATCTTCCTGTGGATAAAACATCAAGTCTCTTCTCGCTGGGTTCGTATTTTCCTTTCCGAAGCTGATAGCGATGTGTTACAGCTGAAATAGTATAGGCTTGTCCTTCTATTGTTACACTCTCCCCGCACTGCAAGTTCTGCTTAGAAAATAAATAAAGAAAATTATATTATGCAAATGGCCCAACTGAATGTGCATGTAGCACATTTCTTTTTCATTCTCACAAAGTTATGTTGGATCATATCAACCATAAAGAAAAGAAAGAAAGGGAAAAGTTAGGTTGGATCATGGTATGCATAATTGAATCAATTGGGCAAAAATTGACAACACGACATGTGATCAATAATGTGTTGTTAAACCATGAAAAAGAAAGGTTTTATTAAACGGGACATAAACAATTCTGCTTTTACAATCTACTACTAATTTTCTGCTTTCAGAATCAGAACCATAAATAAAGGGAATGAAGGATCACAGCAAGAAAAACCAAACAGCTTGCTTCAATTCCTCATCTCATATGGACCCATTTACCATCTCAGATAATATTTTGCCATTAAAAAATTGAGAGAAATAGATCTAAAATAAGCAACCACAACTGCAATCGTCATACCTATAAAATTAATAAACTACAGATGCATCATCCTTTTACAGTGTTTAGAACTCAAACTAGTGCCTTGTCTTCAATTCAATATTTGCCTTCCACATGTTCTAATATAGCATGAGATGTACATGTACTATACCTATATGATACACAACTTTATTCTTCAAATTTGCAAAGGTTAATTTTAAAAAAGCAAGTCAAGAGTTTGCAACATTCCTTCTAAGGCATCCTTTCATAGGGACATATCCTCCAAAGCACTAAAACTCAGTCCCACCCCCTCTGAGAGGGAAGGAAAAGAATCCAAATACGTCAATGGATTTCCTACTTCAATGAATGGTTCCCATCACAATAATGTACTTGGATGCAAAATTGTTTTAGAAAGGAAAGGAGTTGCACTAAAGTTCTATTTTTTAATTAGCTACATTGCTATTATTTTCAATGTTGCTTATAAAGCAGTCATCCACATGGAAATATATGCTTGAATTGAATGTAGAAATAACCCCTTTTAGATTGAGAGAAGCAAGTGAAGTGCCAATACAATAAGCAGTCAAGCAAGCGGGACAGTGGTTCACCATGAGAAGTAAATATATTGCCCGTTTTTCCTCTTAAATTAGTAATTCTGGTCGCTAATTAGAGCCTACATCAGTTCTAGTTATTTCAGCAAGGGAGGGGCATGAGTTTCCTTTTGGATAAACTTCTAAAGAAAAGGGTAAATAAATCAAGCTTCTCTAATAAATTAATAATTAATTCATGCATAAGTTAAATAAAACTTTTAAATGTCAGAAATTTATAAAAATTGAAACATAAAACAAATTTTAACTTATGAAAAACTTCATAATTTATTGAGCCATTCGGCCTAAAACTCTATAGTTCATCAAATTGTAGCTAGTCCAAATGTCAATATTTGTAGGCTATTTCTTCCTACACCCAATACTCTCTTCATGCACCCCGTATATTTTTAAAAATACAATATTGTCCCTCTGAGTTTTATTTCTGTTTTACACTTCCCCTTCTTTCTTCATTGCTGGTCATTGTCCCGTAATGGTGTCTGTAAGTTTTTCCATGCTATATGGGAGTATAGTATCTAGAAACGGTAATCCGGAAGAAGTGTTTCAATTTAGTGTCCTTGAACATTACACATTGTATAATCCAAAAAAAAAAATTATATTTCAAATAGGATAATCCGGATAAAACCGTCCTCTGGATTGCTCAAGCTTTGATACAATTCGGGGGAGACAGTTCCTGAGTAAAGTTTTTTATTGGCTTATCCATAACTTACACCAAAATAATCACTTGCTTCCAGATTGACCCAATCTGGAATATTTTCCTGGATAGCCCATTTCAGAAACTGTACAGTATATGATCAACAGGGGACACGTTTTGTACTTAGCCATTTCAGTTGGAAGTTAGTTAGCAAGTAGAACAGCTATATATATAAGGTTAGTGTAGTATTGATGGCATTCAGAAAAATTCTTCTAATTCTCTCGTATCTTCATTCATTCAATAACAGTGTCGGGATCCATTCTTTCTTCTTTTTAATGTCGTGCAAGTCCTGCAGTTCTTTTGAATTCCTTCTATTCCTAGTTCTGGTTTAGCAGAAACCCTAATCCAGAAGGTATTTCGACATCTTTTGGAATCAAAATGCAACAACAAAGGGGAGAAGAGTTACCTTTGTGGGACCACGATGCACGAAAGTGTCCGCAATCACGATGGCTGTGGAAGTGGTAGAACCGTGAGGTTTCCCAGACGCAAAACCAGATGGAGGGGCAAAGGAAAGGTTTTCCTTAATAATTCTCAAGGGTATTTTGGTCATTGCATTACACAGATGAGGGTGTACAATATAGTACGAGAGTGCAGGAAGAAACAGCCATCTTCATGACTTTGAATGGAAATTGTTGGATGTCATCCGATTAGCAATCGGACAAACTAGTAAACCCTTTACATTAGCTACTAACTTAAGAGAGCTTTTCAATTGTAAAACCCTACCGTTCAAGGAAAGAGTGTTGGCTTTGTTTTCATAGGTACTTTAGAACTTATCTGAGGAAACTTATGCAAAAGTCAAGGTGTATAAGTAAAACTAGAGATGTTTGATTTATTTTATCCAGTTGATGTTTTATTCTTTCATAAGGGCTTGGTTCAGAAACAGACTCAAACTGATTCGTAGTATCATCATAAGTTAAAACTTAAATGATGAGTTATAGAATAACATAACTATTTACATGTGTGCTAAAAAAAGTGTCTATGTATTCATTCAAGCCATGTAATTACCGTCTTATTGTGCTCAAAACTTTTCAAACTTCTTTCTGCAATACCTTCTTATACTTGTTTGCGTTTACACGATGTCTTGTGCATATAAAAATCCATGGAAAGTATTTGATTCTACAATGTACCTCAGATTCTGGGTACAGTATGAATTATATAGACCTAAATATCTACTCCTCTTTGACAGTTTCCTGTTTCAGATGCCCTTTATAGCTTTTCTTTCATATCAAATGGCCAAAGTCTTGAAGATAACACTAGCATCAAAGAGCTATATATTGCCAAAGACATTCTTTGGCATGTATGCAAGTTTTGTATCAAATAACTTTTATTTAAGCTTATTGACCTAAGGCATTCCTCATAAGAAATGCAGGATTGTAAGTGCACTGGTTGCATTTTAACCATTAATATTATGGTTACCTACGTTAAGGGGCTTGTAATGTCGGATTATTAGTAAAAACAGAAACTTTAAGCTCAAGAATGACAACATATCAATTATATAATCAGATCATGTATGTAAAACCAGATACCACAATATTCAGGGGTGTTCTCTATGTCTATTCTTCACATATATCCCAAAAATTTTACCATAGTCATACCTAAAGATAAAACTCTAGTTAACCCAAATTAAAGGTGTGTTTTGAGTTTATGGTCGTTGCAAAATTTATCCTAAGCCTCAGTTCTCATAGACTGTGATTCTATTCTTAGGTATTGTTCATGATATGAAAACTTCGTAAAAGATGAGAACTTAAGAGGCGACAAACACTCAAATTTTCTCAGCAGTAGAAATCTGCAAACATCTGCTGAAAGCATGTCATTTCCAAAGAGCAGAATGCTGAGCATAGGATCATTAGCATGGAGAAAATTGCAATGAACAAGCTTCAGGTATTAATTATTAGTACTATCCTGTTAAGTCACAGCTTCACAAAAACCTTTTAACAACTTTTTTAGACCTTCCTACCTTTTGCTCCAATGGCAGAGAATCATAAAGCACATTCATTTGACAACATCCCTCCAAATTACATAAACCTTATGATTATATTAATTTCAGTTATGTACCCTAGTGAGGACAATACTTGACACTTTTACACCAGTGAGCTTCAGGAATATACCAATTGAAATAACGGAGCAACAATTCAGAATTTGCTTGCTGATATTATGCCACTTTTTCAACAAGGGCTAATAATAAGATAAAGGAGGCCAATAAAATCACCCGTAGTATAATGTGTAAGAGAATGCTAGGAGGGAATAAGAAGGAAGAATCTGAGGTACATTGTAGATGTAGAGTATAAATATAAGGTATTATTTGCTTTGGAACACCGACCTATGTTAGATTAACGGATAAGAGCAAATATAAATTACACTTGGTCACTCCTAATCGATAAAGGACTTTTGGATGTTCCGGAACAAACATACTAACAAAACAAATAAAAGATTATTGGATTGGTATAGTTGTAAAACTTGGCTCGATCTGGACAATTTGATTGGTAAATAATAGGTGGAAAAAATCAGTTAACTAGCTAAAAAATTAGTCATGTAACTAGCTCAAACAATCATTCAGGTAACTAGCTGAAACAGTTAGTCAGGTAACTAGCTCAAAAATCAGTCATGTAGTTTATTGGATTAATTGTGCACTTAAGCGACTCTAAAACTGGCTTATTAGCTGAAACCAGTTTTGGGTTAGTGAATTGAACTGATTTTACAAAATCTTCCTCCAAAGTTGATCAAGTGTGTGACCTAATAATGAACTCAAATACTACTCCATAGTTAGATGTTTGTTATAACATACAATTAGGTATCACATTTAGAGTAAATAATCTATGTACCTAGGGTGTAAAGATTTTTTACACAGTCATTCAATTACAAATTCAAGTATCATAAATTGGTTAACTTTTACAGTAATTATCTTAAAAATCATATCAATAATGATTTTTAATTGGTTAAAAATATAAAATAATGCATAGAAATTAGACTCTGACGTTTATTATGTACTCAATTACATCTTTTTTGTTCACTTGGAGTGAAAAAATACAGAAAAGAATGAGTGACAAAGACAACACCAGGGCCAGCAACAGCAATATACTAGTTCGATTCTCGTTTCTTGCTAATGCAAAAAACTGTCCCTGTGTTCAAGGGGATACTCCCAATAAATAAATAAATATGTTTAATGACACTATCTTTGAAACGCTATATAGTCAAATTTATTATGATGCGTTTGTTAACATGTAATCACAAATGCCTTTAAATTTGTATTAAACTATTTCGTCTAAAAGAAAAATCCTAACCGAAGAGATTACACTATGCATGAGCCTTGGCTTCTGACCCATCCAAAAGTACCAACCAACCATTACTCATTAGATAGACACAATTTGAAAGCAGGGCTTCTAATTTAAACTTTCCATGATGAATTATGAACACTGAAGCTTTGGAATTGATATTAAAAAATAAAATCAAGGAATGGCACTTACAGGGGGTAAGCAACGAACGCCGAGACACTTGGGTGGAGGAGTTATTTCAACCACTTTGTAGGGATGGATGCTACCTCGTTCCCTGTCTCTGTCTCTCTTCCTACTGCACGAAACCTCAAACGACATCGTCTGCTAAAAGAGTGAAAACCCATAAAGAAATAAAGAAGTATGAAGAACAACGAAAAGCAAGTGAATGCGGTACCTTGTGGCATGAAGTGAGACCCATGTTCCACGACGCCATTGACGAATGAGACCTGATGTTGGTGAGCGTCGGAGCTACAATTAGCTTCTCTTCTTTCTCGTTTCGTGTATCCTCTTCGCGCAAAATGGCAACAGCAAAGCCAGAAATATTCAGATTTTTTTGTGGTGGGACAATACTTTTAAATTTCTCAAAATAGTTTTTTCTAAAAAAGAATAGTTAATTATTTCTTAGGTTAAATTATAATTTGGTCCCTATTTTCGTAGCAGAATATTAATTTGGTCCCTCAACTTTTTTTTATATCAATCTGGTTTTTATTTTGGAAAATTTGATACAATCAAGTCTTTCCCGTTAGTTGTAGTGTCCCAATTAAATAGGTAAATTCAATTTAATAAAGCGTCACACATATATAAATATCTAGAGAGTGCGGAAATTGGATATGAAGGTACACAATACCCCAACCATGTTTATAACAAAAAGAGAGGAGGCACTACACTGCCTAACCCAAATAAAATGGATCAACAACAACACAAGTTCTTGTACAGAAAGGTAAATCTAGATAATAAAACTTCTTCGGCTAAGGGCTCCATAGTGAGCCCCATACTCGTCCATAACCATCAAGTTGTAGCATCCCCATTGCCATTACCACTGCTACGGGTTCTCACATCTGCTCACATCAATGGAATTGATGATCATTGCAAAGGAGGAAAAACCACACACAACTATACAAACAAGCGAAAGGGTAAGCTAGTGTACAGAATTCATACATCATAATAATCATCATTCAATCATATAATCAAGCATCAAGGACAGGAAACCACACATGATATACCAAACCCTTTCAAAACTACAAGACCTGACTATCCGGATACGCATAATGAGGCACCACCACAAGACAGTGGAATTAAGTCCTAGCAGTGAGGCATCACCACGAGGCCTTCGTGGAATTACACCCTTACAAGAGGCACCACCACGTGGCCTACGTAGAATTACGTCCTGGCCTTGAGGCACCACCACGATACTCACGTGGAATTAGGTCCTTATGTTGAGGTACCACCAGGGACTCCCCTTAAGAAGGTCCATGGGATTACGTCCAACAGATAAGGCGCCACCAAGAGCTCTCACTACAAGAGTCATGGAATTACGCCCTACCCACACTTTATACATGTTCCACCAACCAATCAGGAAGTTCCCATAACACTAATATCATGTATAAACAACCAATCATATAACTCATGCTTTCCAATTCATACCCAATAAAGTAACATACCATTTCCATCTCAACCTCATATATTAATCATGGCATCATCCCGCAAATCCTTCTAGTAAAGCATTTAGATCAGACAAGCTAGCCACACATCAGTGAACCATACAACAATAGCACCAAAACCTGCCCTCAGTCTCGCTTAAGCTAACAGGTCTCGCTCAGGCGAGAGAGAGCCTCTCGCTTAGGCGAGACCCTTCTCGCTTAGGCGAGGGCTCGAACAGGGGAATGGTGGGTTCTGCGATGTCTCGCTCAGGCGAGTCCCTTCTCGCCTAAGCGAGATTTCACCTCGCTCAACAAGAAACTAGGTCACCTGAGCGACCGTTCGCGCAGAAAAGCTTGGGCCTCTATTAGTCTTGCCTAGGCGAGGGCATGCTCGCTTGGGCGAGAAAACCAGTGCCCGCCACTGTTCATTCACACAACAGACAAGCATTCGACCCAGAACAATGTTTAAACAAATTCCCAAACAATTAACAACAGCAACCAAGTCATAAAATCATGGAATGGAAGCAAAGCAAGCAATCATTCAAAAATAAACAGGCATCCCTAGCTTCCCTTACCTGGAAGAGCTAAGCGGAAAACCCCCAATATGCACACAGGCGAGCAAGACTGTCCTAAGGGTGGCCAAAGAGCTGGAAACAATCGGTAAGACAGTAATAAGCACAAGTTACTACCAAACCCTAACGGTAAAAGTTTGCCCAGAGATGACGTAAGAGTTCGAGGTTGACTTACGTGGGTGGAACCTGGCTTGAGCTAGCTTGAAGAAGGTTGACGGCAAAACCCTAGCAGAGCGTAGTGCTCAAGGAGGCAAGGAGGCATTGTTCCTGAAAGTGAGGGAAGTGGAAACTTAGGGCAGATTAGGGTCTGCTTTTGCTCCTTGGGCCAGACCTTGGGCCCATTAGGTTAAGGGCAGCCCTTAAAACATTAAGGCAAAAAACTGGGCCTTACATTAGTGGTGTAGTAACGGAGTTAAATGGAGTACCACGTGTCAGTTCCTGATTTTTTTTTTTATTTCTTATTTATATTTTTAAAATTTTAAAAAAATACAAATTTGCCACGTGTCAAGCTGACATCGTGCCACGTGACAGTGATAATATCACATGTCACTATTATGCTAGGTATCATTTCCCTATTCTCAAATTGGTCCCAGTATTTTAATTTTTGTCTCAATTTAGTCCCAATTTTTGTAAAAATTGTGCAATTTTGTCCATCTCCAAATTGAAACCAAATTTAATTTCTATATAAATATGCACAAATATTTCTATCAAAATTGATATTTCAAGTACATATTTTTAACAAGATTAAGTTTATTTTAATTTATATTTTACACTAAACTTTATTTAAAGTTGTTTTAAAGTTATTAATAGAAAATAATGTTAATAACAAAAAAATTCATAAATTATATTGATATTTTATTACATCATACTTTAATATTGTTTTTTATTTGAATTTATATTTTAAATAATTGTATATTTTTAAAATGTGTAAACTTCAATAATTTTTATACAAATATTTTAGTTGGTGTAAAAATAACAATTATATAATTTAAGAAAAATTAACTAGTTGATGTAACAATCAAAAACAAATAAATTTAAAATTTAAAAATAATTTTAAGTAAAATTGAATGTGAAACAAATTTAAATAAACTTAGTTTTGTTGAAAATATATAATAAAAATATCAGTTTGAATAAAAAAAATCAAATTTAATAAAAATATTTGTATAACATTTATATAAAAGTTAATTTTTGTTTCAATTTGGAGGGGGCGAAATTGCACAATTTTTACAAAATTTGGGACTAAATTGAGACAAAAATTAAAATACAGGAACCAAATTGAGAATGAAAAAATGACATTTGGCATAATAGTGACACGTGATATTGTCACTGCCATGTGGCATGATATCAGCTTGACACATGGCAAATTTTTAATTTTTTTTAATTTCAAAAAAGTAAATAAAAAATAATAAAATAATAAAAAATAATAAAAAAATTCAAAAATCCAGAAACTGACACATGACACCCAATTTAACACCGTTACTACACCACTAACGGAAAAGACTTGATTGCATCAAATTTCTCAAAATAAGGACCAAATTGAGATAAAAAAAATAGAGGGACCAAATTGATATTTTGTTACGAAAATGAGGACCAAATGTATAATTTAACCTATTTCTTATGTACTTTTAAACTCTCAAAATTTTCATATAAATATATATTAAAGATGCTGGGTAAAAGAAATGAAATGAGGGAGAAAATGGACATGTTGTATGTTTTGTGTGTCTGTGTAAATTTTCAAAATATTAGTAAATTAAAATATTTCAGTAACATTTTTTGTTACACATGTTTCTGGTTAAGTAGCGTATTTAATATAATGGTTTGTTTGAAGAGTTTACAAATTAACTAAAATTATGATGAAATTGTTGGAATCAAAGATGTAAGGATCAATTAAGTATCTAAGAGTAGAATTAGATTTTATAATGATACTTAATTATTTTATTTTAAAAAATTAGGTATAAATAGAAGATTAGGTAATCGAGTTTTGTTTTATAAACGATATAATTTCTCTACAAATTATTCTTTTTATTCTTTTTACGATCTCTCTAATATTTTGACTAATCTATTCATATATTTAAAGATCATAATGCATCACAGGTGTCTGGATAAATAGTACTATAATCCTACTTGATCAAAATATTAATTAGTGTAAGTTCATCTTTTTTCTTTTTATGAAGTCTTTTGAGAATCTACCTACATGGGAGATGTTGGGTTGATGCATGTGTAAAAAGTGGCTCAATATGAACTTATGTATAATTAAGATTGTTAATGTTTATTTAGATCATTGCTATGAATTTTCTTTGTACATGTAAAGCAGTGGCGGAACTTGAACATAAATTTTAGAGAGGTCAAATTATATTTGTTATATCCAAATTATTTTTTTTAATTAAAAAATTTCAGTTTTTTAGATATTTTTTTTATTCTAAACAAACACTCATGACAATAGAATCCAAACAATATGACAATAAATATATATGAAAGAGTAATATAAAATTTATCATCAACAATAATATATTAAAAAAGAGTTACCTTATATGTATTACCAAATTGGAAGACTTGATCACCTTCTAAAGCATTTTCAAATTCTTTATATGTAACTTTAGGAACCTTAGATAGTTGTTTTTCGTTTTCTTTAAGTTTTGGATTCTCATAAAGTTTCTCAATTTTAGATAACGTTGATGCATTTTTTTCATCTTCATCACAACTCTTTCTCTTGAAAAAAAAAAGAATCAATTCTTCTACTCTTTACCATAATTTTTCTAATATAAATTTGTCACCTCTCACCTATTTACAAAAAGATAAAATTATGAATATCCCAAATTAAATCTTAAAAGCAAGACTTAATATTTTAAGAAAACTAATAATTGATTAGCTTCCCTTACCTTATAGTAGAGTAGTAATCTTGCTCTCTATTACACAACTTCAAAGTCTAAAATAACTTTAGCTACATAAATAAGAGTTTGATAAACAATTAGAGCATGATTTTATGATCTCTAAGAGATTGAGATATGCCTAGAGCACAGAAAAGTCTCATATAAGAAGAAAATATATTGTTTCGAAAAAAAAAGGATAAAAAATGAACTTACTCAAAAGAAGAAATTGTTCGGCCCAAAATGTTCCTTAACTCCTCAATCTTGTCGTAGTATAATTTGATTTTGAAAATAATAAAGAATTGATGGTAACAATTGAGATGGAAATAAGAAAAGAAAAAGAGATGGAGACATAAAAAAGAGAGAAGCCAAATGAAAAAATATAAAAAAATATAATAGAGAGAAAAAAATGTGATTTTTAAATTTTAAAAAAACTTTTTCAAACTAAATTAATATAAATAAAGTAATAATATATAAATATATTTTTTCAAAATATATAAAAAATAAAATAAAATAAAAATCATTAAAATTAATATAAATATAATAAATATATATAAATATTATTTTTTTAAATATGTAAAAAATAAAGTAAAAAAAAAATCAATGGGGGAGCCATGGTTCCCCTCTGTCATGTCTATGTTCCGCTAGTGATGTAGAGTATCATGTGTGAGAGAGTATGTGAGCTTTTTGAGAAAGTAACTCAAATTCAGGAAAGGAAAACTAGTTATTTAGTTTAATGCTTTTATTTTGTTGTAATTGGTTGAGTTGATGATGTGAAATATATTTATGATGATTTATCAAGTGTAGTATTCATAGTTTTTTTGTTGAGAATTGATTTATGTTGTAAGGTAAATGATTTGAGTGACTGAAGAACAATTGAAGGGTAGGTATATTAGTTTGGCTTAATTTATTAAGCATGATTTATTGTTTTGAATTGAATTGTATCTATTATGGATTGAAAAGACATAAAAACATTATTTAGAGCCAATGAACCAAACTAATATAGTTATCAGATTTTTTAGTTAGCATACAATACATTTGTTAGACAATACACTCTCTAAGCAATGGTCAACCACTAAGTGAGAGCAACAATTTGAAATCTCATAAAGATCTCTCGACCATACACTTGTTAGGTGAGCAAACTAGTTATTCAGCAATAGTGAAAATTTTAAATTTTAAAGAGCTCTAAACGATACACTCACTAGGAGAGTCTATTGGAAATGGCTTCTAAGGGTCTAGGTTGTTGGATGAGTGAATTGTCACTAAGAGAAAACATTTTATAAAAATTCAAAGAGCTCAAAAGGGGGATAGGTTACTTTGGCCACCCATATTTGCTAGATGAGTATACCTCTAGGGATAGCTTGCCAAGCAAGTGAGACTGGTCGTTGGACAAGCTTGAGTTTTTATATTTTATTTTGTAACTTAATCTTATTTACATATGGTATCGTTATGCAAATTTGATCTTCATATGTATAAGCTTTTGTCATCTCTTTATGTTCTTTCATAACACTTCTTAAGTTGATCAAGATACTATCATCCTTTCAAGGATTACATCATAGTTCTCTATCAAGCTTAGACACATTAAATGTAGCATGAGTTACACTCTCCAAAATTCATTATTTCATCACTTATTGAGTTAAACTTTTGAAAACCAATTTTGGTGTTTGACATTATTTCATTACTTACTGGGTTAAACTTTTGAAAACATTTTCTAGTGTTTGGAGTAAAACATTGAGAGTAGAAAAGACGAAAAAAATTTAGATACTTTGAATTTTCTATACTTTAGCAATTTAAAGAAAGTCTTTTGTAGTAAATACCTAATGTAAATTCAGTTAGTCCGTGAGTGCTTGAGAGTGGTAGAGTGGTGTTTAGATTTAACATTGTTTGGTCATTTCTTATAAGAATCTATTTCTCCTTTCCACAGCAACAAATTGTTCATGTGTTACGGAGTGGAAAATTATGTTTAATGCTGTGCTTTTTCAAATGTACCTCCATTACACAATGTTCAATGCCATGTTTGAAATAACTCATTTTCAAATTTACCCCATATAATCATTCTGATTGAAATAACATATAATAAGTCTATCACAAAAAATTCATCTTGTGATTTAAAAATTTTATCCATATTCATCTAACATCTATTATGACTAGACCATGACATTTTCAACTAAAGACACGCTCGTAAGACCAAATTGATCTAAGTGTAAGACTTAAAAAAGTCTCCATGTGCAAACTTCATTTTTCCTTTTATTTTGAAAGACATTTTTATTTATTTATCTATTGTAGATGATTCATAGAAAGGATTATCCTTAAATGATATTAAAATGACATTAATGGCATTCTCACAAAGGCTTTATTTTTATAATTTTGACATAATGATGAGTCGAGTGTATTAAACATAAAATTCACATAGAATTAAATCTCCTCGTTGATTCAAATCATGAATTGTTCGTGAATAATTTTAATTACAATTTCACAGCAGTATTAAGAATAGAAATAGAACAATAATGTATAAAAAAAAGGAACATGATATAACAGTCGTTCATAATTTAAACTTTGTATGTTTCAGTCCATTTCTTGGACTACGTACATATACACAACAGAGTTGATCTTAGAGAAATGCGGGAATAACAAATGTGAACAGGGAAAAGAAAAACCGTATTATCGTCTTGTTTCCGAGTAAATAAAATATGCCGGTTACCTAAAACGTGTAAAAATACACGTTCTGCATAAACACAGGGAAACCAAACAGAGGTATGGACCGTTTTTTTATCTTACAGTCTGAAGTACATAAAAATTAAATAAACGTAAAGAGCATGTAGCCATTAACAAAACTAAGAGTACAACCATGTGCAGATTTTGCAGCTCATACATCAATCCGATAATCAGACTTGCACAGTGGGCCGAGCTAAACAAAAAATTGTTTGGTCTTCTATAGCTGGCGACAATGTGCTGCTGATAATTAATGGGATTTAACAATAAAATTATCACTGACAGATCTTTCTTTAAGAAAAGGCAACTATGTAGCCTAAAGAACTGAATGATCAAACACAACAAACTACAAACTTGCTTTGATGCAAGACATATTAGTCCTAGACTATAATTCGGAGATGACAAACTTCTATCTTCCATAAGGATGATATCGAGCAGTTCCTGCACCACCATATCCCCCTCTAGTCCCATAAAAGGAGCCTCCACCAGCTCCTCCATATCCACCCCCTAGGCTGGCATCATAGCTGCTTCCATAAGCATTACCAGAGGAACCACCACCACCACTACCACCATATGCTCCATAACCCTCACTAGCTCCACCATACCCACCAAGATCATAGCCTCTGCCAAAGCCTCCACCATATCTACCAGCATACCCAAGAGAAGGATCACCTCTATAAGGCCCCATGGCACCAGCATATCTTCCATACCCACCAAATTCACTTCCAAATCCACCATAAGCACTTCCCCTACCACCATAGGCACCACCACCACCTGACCTATAGCCACCCATACCAAAATTACCACTAAATCCATCATAAGCATCTCCATATCCACCACCATATGAAGACCGGGCATCATTATAACGCTTGGATGAAGGGGCTGGTGGATTGGGCTTTTTCGGTTCCGCCTTCTTGATTTCCACCTACAAAAGTAAAGATAACCACAATCCTTAATAATAATAAAAAAAAAGAAAAAAAAACTAAATAGATGAAAGTGAAACAATTCAAGTATCTTTTATCTTAATCTTTCACATGATAGTAAATTGAAAATATATTTGGTCTAGTTTTGTTTTTATCAACATATTTGCTCTAATGTTAATGATGACTTTGATTCATAAAACGATGGTGGTAGATCAAGCAATAAGACCCAAAATATGCCTCCTTGAAGTTGTCACTAGTAAAATCAAGCTATAGGACTATGATTTAACTCGAACAAAAGGAATCACGCGTGAAAAAATACCACAATGCTCCCCATTCCATTCTTTCTAAAGTAGTTTATAACATATAAAAATTGCAGTAGCCTTAAGAATATAAGGCACTGCCCACTTGTTCAACCCCAAAATGTTGCATTCTAAGGATGGATTCTCGTTCCAGTGGATGTGCATTCAACCAAGAAATAATGAGTAATTAACTGTGATCCTCTTGGGCCCCGGTTTGGTATTTTCCATTGGACCCACCGCATTTTAACTGAAATATGACCCATATTTATAAGCGCAGATGAATTCTTGGACATTGCTAATTTCTTATATTAAGAACTTGTAATGTTTCCTTAACCAATGTAATTTTTTTAATTATTTTACCCCATCAAGAAAAAAGCCATGTTACACTTAAAACACTCGGAAGTTCTAACTCTATTAAATACGAACAAGGCAAATAGATTATCGTGAATGGAAATGCACATTTAAAAATTTATTGCCGAACCCATGATCATCTCATCCCGACACTAAGGGGAATAATCACCAACAAAGCATTGCAGTCAGTTGTGTTCAATGCCTTGATTTGTTACAGTTAAGCACAGTCTACAAAAATTATGATTCATTAGCTATGGCAAGCACATATTTAAGGATGGTGTCCATAAAACAATAAACCACTCTAGCTGTGTACTTATCCTTTTAACCAGTACTTGAAACCCAACATTTGGAAATCAGTTATAAAACCAAATAGAGTTTGTAACTTCATTTCAAATGAATAAAGAATTCACCTGAGCTCCAGCAAACTCAATTTTGTTGCCCACAGCTAAGAGATCATCAACAGCTTCTTCAGAGTCGTAGGTAATAAACCCAAAGCCGCGTGATCGATTAGTAGAGTGATCCCGCATTATCTGGTGATCTTTGACTTCTCCATAGCGTGTAAAAAAGTCCCTAAATTCATCTGCGCAAGTTCATCTATAATCAAAACAACAAAATCCACAACTACTTTCTGCATCTCTTTAATGGTTAGCTACTTACTTTCCAAATAATAATTGTTATAAAGAAAATACAAGCCTGGTTAATAAACTTAACATAACTTGTTCACATATGACATACCACAAATATCCAATCAAAATTTAGTTTGTATATTTGGAGACATTTTCATTGTATGGTGCACCAATTATCTCATGACGTGGACCAAGTAGGTTAAATCACAATTGAATAATGGTTTTTGGTGTTTGAGTTGGCAACGCTCTTAAGTAGAAAGAGTTACACATACACATGACATCTAGATTGTCAAACTCGTAACTAGAAACAGTTATGCTAGACTATAAGTTACAGTTTTTGGCCTAGTGGTAAATGTCCATGATGTAACCTAGATAGACCAAATCACAATTGAATCATGACACTTAGACTCCTATACTCTTAAGTAAAAAGTGTTATGTCTTGACTAGCAGTTATAACTTTTGGCCTTGTGATAAAATCCAACAATTTCAACACAAAAATTTCCACCCTAAAAGATATGAAGAATGTGCAAGCAGGTGATGAACTTTCTTAACTAAAGAAAACTTGAACATAAGAGGTATGTACACTAATAATTATGTTCTCTATCGAGAAGGCTAACAAAGCCCATAAGGGACTTCCTTCACTGTACATAGTGAGAACAGAACCTCCAACAGCTCTTAACACTTAAAGCAATAATATGAAACTTAGATATAATATAATATGAATTTCAACAGCAAACTGTCTTCTAGGTGTTAGTTGGTGTATAAAAATTATATAATACCACCACAACCACTTAACATATTGAATGTATACATATAAACATGTGCACATAGTTCATGCTACATCCCTAAATTTTGACATTAAGTAAGGCATCTACAACATCAGCAAGAGGAAAATTAGCTCGATTGAAACACTACCTTCACTCACAGTAGAAGGAATTCCACCAACAAAAATCTTCTTGGTTCGGAAGTCCTTAGAGTTCGAGCCAACGGCACCCCTCGGAATCGTCCGCTTTATCTCCACCTATAAACCATTCACTGCATCAGCTTTCATTTCATTTACTCAATACTACTCCAAAGGTTCAAACATCAAATGCAGATGTTAATTAATAACTACCTGCTTGCCGTTGATAATGTGAGTGTCCTCAATAACTGTATCTACCACAGAGGGATCAGCGTAAGTTATGAAGCCGAAGCCCCGAGGCTGGCCGGTCTTTCTGTCCTTCATGATAACGGAATCCGTAATCTCACCATATTTACCAAAGTGCTTGATGAATTGTGCTGCACAGAATTGTACACAAGAAAAAAAAACAGCTAGTTAGTAACTTATTTAGTTACAAAAGAAACCAAGGCAGTGCAGAAAGGAATAACTAACCAATAGTGGTTTCTCTCGCTAAACCGCCAATAAAAATCTTTCTGCAATTACCGAGTTTAGTTTAATTAGAAAGAACACAATCTAAGATAATTCGAAAAAATCAATAAGAAGATGAGGGGGTTGAAGGTTTAGTGGAGTAAGTTACCGACCCGGGACTGGCACCGTCACCGGTGAGAGGCTGGGGCTTGTCGTCTTCGTCGTCGTGGTGGGAGAAAGCTCTAACGTCGTTGGCATCGCCGTCGACGGAGTGGTGATTACTGGGCGGTGACTCCATCACTTTAACAACTTCAAACACAGAAAGATAGGGGAAGAGAGACGCGGACCGGAAAATGAATGTAATGTATGTAACCCTAGATTTTTATTTTATTTGTCGTGTTTGGGACTTTATATATACATTACGAGTACATGAATTTAAAGCTTATATGGTATCTATTTTTATAATATATACATTATTTTGATAATGCAGCTGAATCCTAGATTTTATTCTAGAAAACAATAATTAGATTTGGTTTGTATGATATTTTAATTTGATAACTTCAAAATATTGAAAAATGTAACATTTTCTAATTAATTTATACATGAGATAAGTGAATTTGGAGGAAAATATATAATAATTTATAATGAAGGGCGTAATAAAATGAATAAGTAAAATTTTAATACGCACAAAGTTTTATAAATGTTAATTATATATTACATAATAATTTTATATTATATTTAAAATATATCTTTATATATATATATATATATATATATATATATATATATAATAAAAATAAAATAAATAAAAAAAAAACAAAATTACACATCACAACCACAAAATTTCGTAAGAAAAATCAAAATAAACTTAGAAAGAAGAAAAACAATGCATAGGTGGGTAAGTAGAAATCAAACATGTTCTTACCAAAATAATTTGTCAATGGGAGATGATACTTTAACCTGAGTTTTTTTAAATCGTTTTATACCCGCTGAGTTTTTTTAAATCGTTTTATACCCGCTGAGTGGTTTGTGGATTTTTTTAAATTGTTTTTGAATTAATAAAACATGTGTGATGTGGTGATTCTGATGGAGTGTGAGAGTGGGTAAAGGTGTGGGGTCCGCGTGCGCGTGATGAAAATTGTCCCGCAAAAGAGGAAAACATAACCGTGAAATCAAAATCTTTGAACTGAAGGTTTGAGAAAAAATGTCGGAGAAACGGTTGTCAAAACTCTACGAGAGCAGTGTGGCTTTTGGAAACCAAAGAAAAAAATGTTGTATAAAAAATGAGAGCTTGGGAGCTGAAGAAGAAGAAGAAGAAGCCATTATGCGCGCGAGAAAAAGAGCTTCATCGTGGAAAAGAGAAACACCAGTATTTTCGACCAAAATGTTGCTGAAAAAAGCTTCGAGAAGCGTTGAGAAGCTGTTCTAGTGTGACGAAACCAAGTGTAAATGTTGTAAAAAAAATCAAACTTGGGAACGGAAGAAGAAGAAGAATGAGGTGTGGAGCGAAAGAAAAGAAGAGCACAACCTCTGCAGTTCGTTTTGAACTCAAGTATCAAAGCGGAAACCTTGTGTTTTCATCCATTGCGGTCTTGAAATCAATTGTATTGTGTGAAGGGTCGGTGGTCTGGGAGAAGATTCACAATTTGTGGTGGTCAGAAAAAATTTGTGGTTGGTTGGAAAGCCTTTTTGGACGCTCGAAAATTGTTCGTGGTTGGTGGGTCGAAAACCCTTGTTGCATTTTTTTTATTATTGTCATGTTGGTCGTATTAAATTTGAAAACCAGCTAAAGCATTGTAATGTTTGTTTTTTGATGCAGACCATTGACCCAAAGGTGGACAATACAAAATTTTTTTCGTTGTTGTTTGCTGGTTTGTTGTAGGTCCTCGTGCAGTTATTTCGGTACATTATCAGTTGTGTTGTTATTGGTTGTAAGTTTGTCAATTTTGGCTAGGAATTGGCTAATTTTATTTGATGATGTATTGATGATAAAATGATGTTTGAGGTTGTGTTGTATTGCGAAATTATATTTGATGGGTTTTTTTTTCAAGTTTTGATTGTTGTCAATCAAGTTTAGTAATGTGTTCCTTATTTTAGTTTATAAGACATGAGTGAAGATAGTGACTGGAGTCAACATAGTAAGGTTAGTCATGATAGTGAGGGGAGTGAAGGTAGTCAAGTGGGAGAATTAAGTGATTGTGCTGAGGTAAATGAGTTTTAGGAAACAACATTTATTCGTATTCAATTGAAAGAATTGGTTGTAAATTATCATTGTGTGTTGTTGTTATTTTGCAGATTTTTTTCAGGCATTCTTGTAGGCCAACATATTTATGTTTATTGAATAAGAACTTAAGTGTGGAGCAAAAGTTATGTATTGAAGGAACATCATTTTTGTGGTTCACTTTGTTCAATGATTCTCTTAAGATAAGTTGAAATGTTATTAGTGTTTTATATAATTTGTGGGTAGAAAGAAGAGGTGGTTTTTACTTAACTTTGTACTTGTGTCATTTAAGTTATTAGATGTATGTTTAGGATTAGGATTGACGATCGTTGGAGATGTAGTGGCTTTGGATGAAGTCTATATTGAAAGTGTATGTAGGAACAATTTTAGTGAGAAAAAAGTTATTGTTGGCGTCATATATAATTATCTTTTGAGGCGGTCGGAATGTGTTGGTGTAGATGATTTTTGCAGGTTATACATTTTAATAGACATATCAGAGTTTTTTTTGCCTAATAGAAATGGTATCATATTTCCTATACTCTTCAAGATTGTGGATGACTGGAAAATTTTATGTCAATATAACTCGGGTGGTGTAGTTTACGAGTACTTGGTTGGAAGTTTGTGAAATACGTCCTTGGTTTTGAAGAAGCAAAGACATAGAAAACATTTTCATGTTGTAGGTTGTGTTTATTTATTACAGGTAAAACATATTTACTTACATGATAATTAGAAAAACATTATTTATTAATGATTCATTTTGATTTACATATGCTTAATTTGTTGAGTTTCAGCTTTGGTGTTTTGATCACTTCCTATTTATGAAGAGAAAGGGTGCATGCATGGGCAATGAATTTCCAAGGTTGTTGCATAGGATGAATATTAAAGTGGGTGACAGTGCTTTAAAGAGTAGTTTAGAAAAGAATGTGGTAAGTTTTGTGGGTTTCATTTAGTTAGAGTGATATGTTAATGTTGACTTTTGAAATGAGAATTTTTTTTTTGAACTATTTGACAGATAGTTGTTTATCTTTGTGTGTCAAAGCAAGAACTTCTTCATACAGTAGTGAGAGAAGCGTATGAAGTAATTGGTCATGAAGTTGGTCGAAGTAAGAGACAATATGGTAGAGCAAGTGTAGGAACAAAGAAGGATGAAATTGAGGTTCTAATTGAAAACCAAGAACGTGAAATAGCTGAACTTGGGCAAGCCTTAGGGATTTTAGAATGAGTGGTTCATGAGAGGAAGCGTGAAAGAACGAAAGACACAGATCCTATAACTCCTTCCGCGGATATTGAGGATGAAAGAGTTCAAAACTTTGAAGACCATTTTTATAGCGATAGTGGACAACAATCACATGAACTAGGGACCCGATTCAAGACTTTGGTGAACCGTTCTATTGGTGTGAAACACAAACAATTTAAGGTTGACACCGGAAGTGGAAGTGATGAAGACTTGGCAAAACATGTGGACGGTGTAGAGGAACCAAATTTACCAGAAAACAATATGATGAAGCTTCATGGACGAGTACAGTTCAAAAGTCGCGCACTACGATCTCCTTACACAAGGAATGACCCCAAAAAATTAAGTTTGGTAAAATTATTGATGTGGTAACATATATTACGTAGTTTTTTTATTATGATGGATGAAATCATTGATGATTTGTTCCTTCAAGTGGAAGTGGTTGTTGAGATAACTTATTTGTTATTATAATATTCATGAATTGTTTAGACAATAATATTACACCACAAATGTGAAACAAGCAGATTGATTTTTTTGCATGGAAAAGGCACTTAATGAAAATAGTGTTTTGCATGGATTACCATTTTTTTGTTGTTAATAGGAATTTTTATTAGTAATAAAGTTTGTTTAAATAGTTATCCATCTAATCTCAGTTGCAATGCCAAAGTGCATAACGTTGTAGAAACAGTGTACACGAGGAAGACAAATATTGTAACATAAAAAGCCAGTTACTGGTATCGACATATTTATGTGTAATTAATTAACATTGTAGTAAAAGTGTACACGAGGAAGACAAATATTGTAACATATAAAGGCAGTTACTGGTATCGACATATTTATGAGTAATTAATTAACGTTGTACAAAAAGTGTACACAAGGAAGACTTATATTGTAAAATAAAAAAGCAGTTACTAGAATCAACAAATTTATGTGTAATTAATTTTCTGTAAAAGAACATAATTTATTTCGATTACCATATTTATGTTGTTGTTAATAGGAAGTTTTATTGGTAATAAAGTTTGTGTAAACAGTTATAGTGTACATAGGATTGTTACCGACCTTGCTTTGTAGAGATGATAAGAAGGACAGATCACTAGGATGTGGCACATTCAAGTCCTGCGAATTCAATATTCACATTATAATTATAAACTGGGTGTAGTGTTCAAAGTAATGGGTAAAATAATATAATTTAAACAAACCCATTCATTATGACGATGAACATCTGTGTCGCCATTCCAAACATCATTGTTAATGGTTGGCTACCAAACAATTTATTATTCTTAGATTAATTCAACCGACCATATTGGATTAAAGGATTATTATGAAAGATTCACTTACAATGTTGTTGGTGCATATTTCACTTGTTTTACTTTTCCATTTCATCCTTAACGCACGTAGCATTCCCTTTCGTTTGACTGTATTTGGGTTGTGGATAATTGTCAGTTGACATGGACCCGGGCTTGGGAAGTGAGCCTCCATGATTGCGTTAACATTATGGGGCTTAGTCGACATACTTAACCCTAGCGGGTTTCGCCCACACCTCAATTGGTTAAACAACATTTCCATTCCGGTTTCAGATTCGCATGCAACATTAGCAATCTAAAAAAATTCTTTGCACAATGTCTGATACCTTTGCATTCTTGGGTCCTAACTATAGGTGTTGTGAGCTGCTCTCATAGAAGTATATCTCCTGCGTATAAGTTTGCTCCACCAAGGTATTATATACTTGGTGGTTATTGTTGTTACTTCTTCTTGAGCAAGGACAATCAAACAGTGCAGACATACAATCCCACGAAACTCAAACAGTAGAACTAACATCAACCCATTTGATTGCACAATTCATCTTCAATCGAAATTCCGATTATATTTTGGCAAATTTGGCATGTGTGTACACTTCTTGATATTTTCGTTCAATTAGGGATTGCGTGGCACATGGGATTGTAGTGTTCAAAGATGCAAAGTCCGTCTGACATTCTTTTTCAGCATTATTCCTTAGCGCATTTTCGTATTGTACAACAAACTCTTGTAAGGTTGTTGCTGAATTGATAAATCTATTAAAAAAAGCATTTAAGTCATTCACTCCGTTGTGTAGTTGACATTCCAGCCCAAAAAGTTTCTTTCAAATAGCAAGGCACCCAACGTTTTCTATCTTCATATAGTGTGGTGAGCCAATCATTGTTATCCAAATCATGTTTAGTGATGAATTGTGGCTACCCACTCTCAAATTGTTGGACACTTATGGACTTACACACCAATGACTTCAAGTGAGATTTGATAGTTTTATAATGAGTATACCCTTGTAACTTTTCAAGAATCCTTTTCATTATATGCCATAAGCATCACTGATGAAGACTATTCGGGAATATAATTTTAATTGCATTTTGCATTGCTCTGCACTGGTAGTGATAATGCCATCCGGTGACTTATCTAACATGCATCTACGCCAACACTGAAAAAGCCACATAAATGTCGGTGTATCTTCCGCAAACAACAATCCGCATCCTAGTAGTATTGATTGACCATGATGATTTACTCCAACGAATGGTGCAAATGACATATCGTACTTATTAGTTAGATATGTTGTCAAATGAGACCACATCTCCAAATTCCTCGCACGCTGCCCTACTACGTGCATCAGCCCAAAATACATTTGATATTTTTTTCTTTTCATCAAAATCAATTTCATAGAAGAAGTCGTTGTTCATTTGCCTCATGTGAGAGAAGTGTGACATTAATGCTTGCCCGTCCCCATCCTTCCCTAGTGCCCTTCTTTGTCGTCCGATGTAATTTCTAACGTCACACTCCATAAACGGAAGGTTATCAAATCCTCCAACATCACACACTAGTGATTGAAAACTTTTGTTAATGCGCACGCCCGCTTCATCTTATATATCCAATGTGCACCTCTTCTCTCATTCCTCCTGCCATCATCTTCTAAGTGTTACCATTCTTGCTTTCGTTTACCTTGGCATTGTTGCTCTTTGAGTGCTTGTATTCTCCAAGCCTAGGCACGTTATCATGTTTTCCTCTTCTATTTTTGGTTCTCTCGATCAATCTTTTGTTGATTCAAAGGTTATTGTCAGGGACAATAAGTCATCGAGTTATACTGACTCGACCCTCAAAGGTTCCTTAAACAAACCTTATTCTGCTCCTCCCCAACCTCCCTTTGTTAAAGGGAAACACAACATGAGGGAAACTTCAATATCTGGAGAGCCTTCTAAAAGGAGGCGAAGGGCTAAATCTTCCTTTATCAACCTTGAGTACTTCTAGGTTCATGGGGAAGTTGCTAGTTATGTTTCTGACTTCCTCTCCACTAAGTTAGTGGAAAGTTTTGTTTTTAGTTTTATCATATGTAATGAAGAGTCTACAAAGTATATAGAGGTCGAGTCATTCTTAAGTAGTGATAGGGTATATTAAAAACCTCTATTGGACTATGTCGACTTTACTTTTGTATATGAGCATATGTCTAAAGACTTAAATATCTTATTTCCCTTGATTGCTTTTGAGTGTCATATGTTATCCATGATGCGAGTAGCGTCGAGTAAGCTACATCCAAACAATTGGCCTTTTCTAAAAGCTTTCAAAGATTTGTGTAACTCAGTATAACTCCCACATACAATAAATTCATGTATTTCGATCAACTTAAACATGGTCAAGAGGTCGGCTAGATCTCCTTGATAGGTGCTTAGTACAAATCCTTTTTATAGTATACACTCATATATATATATATATATATATATATATATATATATATATATATATATATATATATATATATATATATATATATATGTTTAAAAATATTTTTTTTT
>Ga0214545_1001774_pt1 | contig 41058 bp, 19 predicted proteins | sample CNSS4metaG_FD_160064 | JGI IMG/M metagenome (GOLD analysis project Ga0214545, IMG submission 160064) | Root nodule microbial communities from cowpea collected in UCLA plant growth center, Los Angeles, California, USA - CNSS4 | ecosystem: Host-associated > Plants > Roots > Nodule | place: USA... | reverse complement strand
TAAAAAATATTTAATTGATATATGGAACAATAAAAAAATGGGTATGGGTATGGGTATAAGAAAATACCCGTTACCCGGTGGGGATGGGGATGGGTCAAAAGTTGTATACCCGTTGGGTTTGGGGATGTGGATGAATTTTTATTATGGGGATGGGATCATGATACCCGTACCCGTCCCGTTGCCATCCCTAAGTGGGAGGAAGTCTTCCTTAAAAAAGACCTTTCATCAATCATAAATGACCAACGTTAAAGGACATTAAAATAAGAGACAACAATTATCTTATAATAAATGAATTTGGATAGAAATAGAATTCAAATCAAATCACATTTATTTTAGGATGAAGATTTCTCATTTTCTAATTACAAAGATTAGTTACACATAATGGAAATAGAGAAAATAGCTTTATTTATGGAAGTTTCATTCTCTCTCTCTCTCTCCCTCTAGCTAAATAATAATGACTTTCGCAAGGATTATTAAATTATTTGAAAGAAAAAAATTAGACTGGACTCTATAAATTATAGCATATATAATTGGCATATGTTGCGCTTGTTAGATTAGGAAGTCACAGCAATTTTGGGCTAATGATCTTGCCAATTCAAACCAGCCTAGTCTCTTTTTAGAATCTCATTCTCTGTTTAATAGAACTAGCACAAGTTTCACTCAATAATGTAAAAAATATTGAAAAAATGCGTCTTAATGAATATTTTAAGGGCACTAATTAAAGAATTAATAAATATTGAACTTAGAATCATACTTAAAAGTCCTAACAGATCAAAATCACAAATATTTCATATCATACTTTGTGCCTACTTCCAGTGTCGTGCACACTATTTGCTGTTGCAGCATTGCTTATAACAATACAACTAATGCTACCACAAATGTTACAAAGACTACAAAAATCTTGATGTTGTGGCACAATCTTGGCATAACCCAACCATCCAAGGGAAATTCAAGGTACGGGAAACAGAAAATTTACGTTGGGAAAAAAGAACACTTAGCAGACTGATATTTTAGCAGGAAAAGAAACAAGACAACATCTAACGCAAAATGGACACCCAAGAAACAAGTAATGTCATCAAGAATGATTCATGACATCTTACATTTAACAGAATGAACAATTTTCCACCATGTTAATTTCACAACAGCTAATCTCCAGGTACTATAGTGTGAAGATTCATTCATCTAAGCTAATCTCCACTACTATGAAGGGCCAAGTAAGAGTGTACAAAACTAACACCAATGAAAGATGGGGTGAACTGGAACCAGATTCACCCTACACTACCTCATGTTTAACACTTAAGGATAAGGAGAGGCCTTCCTTGTCATCATCCTTAGCTGTGTCTCCCTCAGAGCTGTTTGGAAATATCATACATTCAGAACTCTCTGATATCATCAATGCAGAACCACATTGACTATCAGCTTGGGAATTTCTTTTTGATTCCTGAGATAAAGCTGAAACTTCAAGGTTGGGAAAGTTAAGACGTGCAACAGAACCATACATTGCCTTAGCTGCTTCATCATAAGCCAGAGCAGCACTAATGGCAGTGGGAAAAGTACCCAACCAGAGCCTATTCCCTCTGTTTGGCTCCCGGATTTCAGCAACCCATTTTCCCCAAGTTCTTTGCCTAACTCCTCTGTAGTTACAGAGTGTGTTCTCAGGCCCTCCTTTACCTTTCATACACCCTTTCTTTGATCCTTTGGCAGGAACTTTCCTAACTGGTTTCTCAGCCTCATTGCTAGATTCAACCCAAGCATTGTACTCTTTCCATCTCGCCAGTGTATCGGCCAGAGACTTGGATCCATCCCCTCTATTCTGGTTTTTCACTAACATCAGTATGAAAGTCGCACTCCTTATCAGGAGAAATGCTGAAACAGCACTTCAATCACACACACCTTGCATAATTAGAAACAAGACCAAATGTTTATACATGTAATATACTATATTCATCTGAAAAGAGAACAACAGATAAACAAGTTCAATTTTCATGCTCTATCCATGTAAGGATTTTTACCCTAATCATAATCCCTCCTAGTTATCACTTTTTAAAATGGTAAGCACAAAAGTTAACGAATTGACCATACATGTTGAACTATTTGTGAATAACTTGCAAATGAATAGCACTACAAAAACCATCTGCACTGACACCACACCATAATTAGATTCTAAATAGATAGCTGAAATTGTTATTCTTGATATGGTGATTAATAAGAAGCATAAACATTCCAAAGTCCTTTCCATATCAATGTTTAATCAACTCTCACATGTTTCACCAATGCAATTGACAATTATTAATTCATCAGTCCTAAAAGTTAAAGAAACATGACATTCACGGATAAAAAGAAACAAGGCATGTGATGGAAACCACTGTTAGTGAATGTAGTTTGAAGGTCAACAGTTGAAACAAGTGACATTGACTTACCCAGAAAACAAAAATTAGCCTCTTTTATGAAAGATTGACCTCAGTGGCAACCAAAATCTCCGTAGCCTGAATCAAAATAAGAGTCACCCAGATGACATTTGTGGAAGCAAATTCTGATTACGCGTTCAATTTAGAAACTTTGCGATGCCCAGTTGGTGTTTGGTATATGAAGAGGAAACAATTACAACAAGCGTCAATCATGGCATGATTCAATTGGAGCAATCCGAAGTAGGGTTCAGCTGTCGCCGACTTCACTAGGATTCTACAGGCGATACAAACAATAACATCACAACCTCTGTACAGCATCAACTACTTTTATATGAACACTTTCATTTTGGGTCTTTCTTACACTACATATTTTTGGGTCTTTCTTTTTCTACCACTATATTATATAATATAACATTTACCATATTTACATTTTATATATTTTTTTTGGGTGAAATAACATATAACACATCCATAAATGATCTATTTTTTTTTATATTGTTAAGAAATATACACACTATTAATAACTTTAAAATAGTTTTCATAAAAATCAATAAAGGTATACTATATGATTATTTTTATAATTAAATAATAAGATTAAAAATACAAAAATTATAATAAAGAATATTAAAAGGAAAAATTAACCTTGTGTGTTCAAAATTCTTAAAATAACTCTCACATGAAAGTTTATTCAAATATTAAATTTTGACTGGACCATGTACTTCAAGAATTTTACTAACAACATAAAAGCTTATATTTATCTAACCATATAGTTATTATGTATAATAAGGTGGTTTATTTTTATAATGAAATTTTTTAGTTAAAATATATTGATAGTTGACTATGATTTTGAAAGTTATATTTTGATATTTAATTTTAACAAGTTGATACTGTAAAATGAAAAATCAACAAAATTTATTAAAAAAAAAATCTTATAACTGTTACTTGAAAGTCATGTAATTTATTTCTAATTGTTTCATAATAAAAAATAACGTCTTAATTTTAAGTTACATTTTTTTATAGCATAATATCCTTATTTAGTAAATATGTTACCTCTACTTATTCACTTTTAGAATCTAGTATACATTTTGGTAATGTAATTTTGGTCTTTATTCTAATTTCAGATTTAATATTTGGTGAAATTGTTAAAATTTGACTTTGTTCCACTCTCATTTAGTCCGTGTTAACGTTATACTCTTATGACTAAAATATTAATAAATATTGGGTTAAATATGTTTTTGGTCCCTTAAGTTTCAGTGAAATTTGGAATTAGTCCCTCTTCGAAACTTTTGACCAATTTAGTCGTTCATCTTTAGAAATGCGTGAATTTATTCCTTCTAACCCAATTTTATTAAGTTTATTTGACATTTCAAAAGTGTTTTTTTATAATATCTGAGTTAACATTGAAGTGAAAATGTGTGAAACAATGTAAACAATTCAAATACTATAATGAAATGCGCTTGAAACGTCAGATAAACTTAACAAAATTTGGTTAAAAGGACTAAATCCACGTATTTTTTTAAGATGAAGGGCTAAATTGGTCACAAGTTTTGAAGAATGACTAATTCCAAATTTAACTAAAACTTGAGGGACCAAAAATATATTTAACCCATAAATATTAATGTATTTGGATAAGAAAATCAAATCAATTATTTTCATAGAAAAAATCAAATATTTTATGCAAAATATTAACTTGGATAACTTTTTTTTAAGAAAATTAAAATTATAAAATTTATTATAATGATTTAATTATTTAGAATCATAAAATTTTAAATTGTATAAAAGAAAATAAGAAGATAACATTTTTCAAAAGTGAGAAGCATTCCTTTACAGCAAATTTAGTTGACTTTTTTTTTATTTGTCACACATTTAACAGGATAATATTTTTCTTCCATAAAGAAGTTGTTTTTGAAATTTAAAAAAGAACTTCTTATATAAGAGGTATCGAAACTATTTTACACAAAAATCAACAAAAACTTAAAAAACATCTTACCGTCCAAAGAAACATATATAAACAATTTATCAACAAGATTAGTATACATTGATGTTATATGAAACTAAGCATCCCTTAACAAAGAATTTGTATTATTTCTATTTTACTTCGTAATATGAATAACTATTTTATTATATTTTTTAAAAAAAATTGCATTTTAACCATTGACTCAATGATAAGTGAACGAATACTTATTCAAATTCTGTTATATTCTCATTTCAATGCATCAATTTCTTTCCTATTTTGATATATTTTATTTTATGTTCAACCACTACTTATTTTGTTCTAAACAAAAGTTTCACTTGTGAAATTAAATAATCAAGTTCTTCAATAATTTATTTCAACAAATGCTTAAATTTCAATTCTGGCTAGGATTTTGGTTATGTTGATTGTTGTTTTGTCACTCTCTTTGTTTCAAAACCTCTCTCCAATATGGTATCTGATGAATCTAAAAGGTAACACTAACAAGATTTACATACAACATGGACGTGACAACCAAAGATGATAAATGATTGGTCAAAACTGAGATCTATCTATAACCTTCAAGTTGACCAACATATTAACTTCCTATATGTTGGAGACTGTTTTTTTCATATTAGAATTTTCAGAAGGTACACAGACTTAAGTTTGAAATTCTTTTATCATCGTATTACTTGTTAATCCACCATTACAGCTTTTCAAGTGAAATTGGCACCTTACCAAGCAAGAGGAAGCCATATGGCGACTTATGTCTACTCTCTTGATTCATTACCATATATACTCTGCTTATATTGTCATGTATAACGCAATGTAGGACTTGCCATCAGATTTTTGCGAGTTATATTCATAGGCATTATTTCATAAATGTAGTCCTTCCTTGCGATTAAGGATCACAAATAAATTTGTTTTTGTGAATATTGTCTGAATCTGTCTCCGTTTAGACGAAAATTTTTCATATTGAATGGGTATGGATACAGGTATGAAGAATCCCAGACTTTTATAATTGAGTATAGGGATGAGTATGAGAATATAGGATGACAAATAAACCCGTTTTCATGGGTATTGTTTGTCTCCGTTTTAACAGAGAATCCCCACATTGACTGGGTATGAGTATGGGTATAAGAAATTTTTAACTTTTTCAACTGGGTATATGGGGATGTACATATTAGTCTCGTCCCCGTCCCGTCCCCGTCCTCGTTTCCATAACCCGCCAAAATACTCGTCCCCACCATATCCCATCCCTGTTTAAATGATTAGTCATGAAATTCATTAAGTAAACTTTTATATATATATATATATATATATATATATATATATATATATATATATATATATATATATATATATATATATACACAGACACACACATTACTACACACTTTATATTTTTTATTTTTAATAATTGTTTGGTTTGTCATGAAATTCATTGGCATCTGCAATATATTTTTCATCTTATTATAACTTTTATGCATCTATGTTCAGATGATGTATGTCAATTATATATTTTTGGGTTAGATATGTTGTTGGTCCCTTAAGTTTCACTGAAATTTGGAATTAGTCCCTTTTCAAAACTTTTGACCAATTTAGTTCTTCATCTTTAAAAATACGTGAATTTAGTCATTTTAACCAATTTTTGTTAAGTTTATCTGACGTTTCAAGTGCATTTCATGATAGTATTTGAATTCTTTACACCGTTTGACACATTTTTACTTCAATGTTAACTCAATATTATCATAAAATGCGTTTAAAATGTCAAATAAAGTTAACAAAATTTGGTAAGAAGGACTAAATCCACGCATTTCTAAAGATGAAGGATTAAATTGATATAAAGTTTTGAAGATGGACTAATTTCAAACTTCATTTAAACTTGAGGGACCAAAAACATATTTAACCCTATATTTTTTGACTAACATTTTGAATATTTCTATTCTTTTTTAATATTTTTATTTATTGTATATGTGTTTAATATCATAAACTTTTCATTTACTGGGTAATATAAACAATTTATGTTTTTTATTTTATTATTATTAATTTTTGTTTCATTTACAGAACTCTTTTGTTTCACTAAAACAATTTTCGTTAATTCTCAATATTGATATTTAAAAAGTTTTCTTAGGTTTCTAAGATATTTTTCATCTTATCGTACATTTATTTATACATTTGTTTTCTTTTGTGCAATTTCGTTTGATAGTCTCTCAAATTATTTCTAAGACACACATTTGATAATTTTTTAATTTTTTTATTTGTTGTTTATTTTTATCATGTATAATATATCTTATATAATTATTTTTTATTTCTAACTCATTATCAATCAAATCATACTATAATTTTGTGACTATAATTGTATAAATAAATTTTATTTACTATAATATACAAATTTAATGTAATTGCCATCAATGTTTTTTTATTATCATCCAACATATATTGAAGTTCAAGATACAAGAACTACAATAAAATGTTATTATTAGTTGTTTAATATTTGTTCTTTGCGTTATTTTGATCAAGTGATGCATTATAACTTTTATTAGTGTATTAAAAAAAAAGATTCATTATAATTTAAAAAATTAAAGTAAATAGACATTTAAAATATATTTTAATTTGAATATTTGTTTTCTTTTTTTATTTTTTTAAAAATATTTTTAAATTTTATCTACTACGTTCCATTAATGTTTGTAAATTTAATAAATATTTTAGTTCTCATGAAATTTTATTTGGTATTCTAATTTGAAATTTATACGATTATAATTTCTTTCTAAATATTTGATATTAAAGAAACAACCATCATTTTAACATTGAATATTTGATAATATTATGTTTCCTTTATCATAATTTTTCTATTATTTTATAAAAATTAATTAATACTAAAACAGTAAGAAAACGACGGGGTATGGGTATGCATGAGAATATACTTGTTACCTATGGATATGAGGATAAAAATGAATTTTTTCTATAAAGATAGATATAAGATACTGAAACTCGTTCCTGACTCTATTGTCATCTTTAATTCTGGTATTCGATCAAGGATTACCATCGAACAAGGATTACCAATGAAAAATGTAAAGTATTAGTCAGAAATTCTTCAGAAAAATCCACAAAGGTTGGTCAAGGATCGAAAAAGTTTTGCTTTGATAATGGCTTCAAAGGAGGAGATAATCTTCTATTCTAAATTGAGAGTCAAAGAAGAGAAGTGCAAATTAAAGCTTTTGTTTATGAATAAACCTGCATTATTTTTCCTCCATGTTCTTTATCTCACTTTAGAATCTTACTACTATTATAAACTTTGTTTAATTCACAACTTCATCCAAAAATCTGTTTTATTCCTCTATAATTTACCTGTGTTATTTTTGTTTTTTTCATATCATATCATATATATTCATTTTATATTTAAAACCAATAATAAAAGAAGTTCATATTTAATTATCCTTGCATTGACACGGGTAGTAAGACCAGTTCACTAAACAGGAGTATATGTGAAAATTCCAAATAATTATATTAATTCTTTCAACTATTAGAGGACGACACATTGTACTCATTTTGATTTAGAGTTGCATTAAATGATGTAAAAACAATAAAATATTAAATAGTGAGATAAAAACAATAAGATATTAAATAATCACGTTCAATAAATCATTTATATTTTTATTTTTATTACATTAGGCGGTATCCAATCTATATAACTAAGTGAGCTTCTTGTCATGATTACCTTCATATCAACTAATTATTTCAATTTAAAAAAATTATATTATCCAAAACTAATTTATATATTAAGAGATAATTATTATTTACGAGTTAATAAAATTAAGCTACGAGATACACACTACTAAAACAATTCATATTTTTTACCAATTTTATTTTAAAATTTTTTTTATAAGATATACTCATGTGGGGATTCTCCATCAAAACAGGGACGAGTTCGAACAATACTCACGTGGACGGATTTATTTTATTTGTCATCTCTAGTTAAATTTATCTTTTTAATCTCATGAATCTTTATATATTCATTTTTTTATGAATATAAAAAAATGTTTTGTGTTTTTTCATAACTGGTTTTTAATTGTGACTTAATTATTACAATTTTTTTTTAGTAATTGCTTCTTTTAATTTTTGATTTGACTATGATAAATTATTTTTTAATCTTAAACTTAAAAATATAGATATACTGATGAAAAATAAAAAAATAGATTTATGTTTTAAAAGAATATATTCAACTCCTTTACATATTAAGAAATATGATAATAAGAATAATCTAATTTTTCAATCATTAGAGGAACTCTTTGTTAATGTTGAGGGTCATGGCCCCCATTATTTTTGAACTTTTTTTAAATTATATGTATATATTTTTGATTTTTTTTAAAATTATATATATTTTTAAAATTTTAAATTGTTTTTAAATTATGGGTACGATATTTTAGAAATTAATGAAAAATAAATTGTGTGGCTTTTTATTTCTTTTATAAAATACAACCTTAAATGTTAATAAAGTTGGTAGTTTTTTTAGTCTTAATTTGGTTCCGATTTTTGAAAGAAATAATATAATTTGTTCCTTTTTGTTAAATTTCTTAAAACGGTAAAAAAAATCATCAAAATTGACATTAGGATTATGTTAATTGTATCAATAAAGTAAATTATCCTTACTAACCATTTCAATTTTAATGAAAAATCTTTGATCATTTTTCAAGAAATTAACGAAAATGACCAAAATTGAGACAAAAAAAAGAGCTAGACAACCAACTTAACATTTTTGGACAAAAACATATACTAAAAAAGGATATTTTTTATTTATTTCTCATTGCCTTTTTAGTTTTTCACAAATTGTACTTGTCTCTCACCCTCATATGTTTTTTTTTGAAGAAAAAAAGAAAATTAAACACCAACTCATCATTTTTCTTTCATTTCACGTGTGTTCTCTTTCTTTCTTCAAGATAAAAGGGAAGTAACTTTCTATTATCTGACTTGATAATAAAATATTATTTTAATAGTTATTAACATAATTTTTTATCTTAAGGAGTCTTTTGTAGATTGATTTTTTATGAATATATAAGAAAAAATAATGTATTATGTATTAAGATTCATTTGTATGAATATATAAAAAAAATAATATATTATGTATTTTTTCATAACCGATTTTTAACGATTTTTAATTGTGACTTGACTATAATATATTTTTTTTAATAATTATATCTTTCAATTCTTTATTATTTAGATTATGATAAATTATTTTTTAATATTATTTAAAAAAAATATATTGATACAAAATAAATTAATAAATTTATTATGTTAAAAATGATAACACGGAAACTATTTGTAAAGATAAAAGCAAGATAGATTAATGATATAGTGTAATGATTACTGTTAGAAATATTTTAATATAATTTAAAAAATAAAATAATTAAAATAGAAATTCTTATTGTTACTTAAGTTTTTATAGACCTTTAATTTATGGGTTAATGGTTTTTATGGCTAACGGCTATATTCTTATTACTATTTACTCCTTTGTCTCCATTTACTACCTGTAAATACCACCTAGGTGCATGGGGAAGAAAACAACAGCAACAACAAAGACAATAAATACTAGAGTTCTCTCAAAAGTTTTCTTCTTTCCTATATTATCTTTAAGACAGTGGTGTTCATAAGGTTCGGAGATCCTTCGCTGCACTCGATCGATCTGACGGGTTGGTGTATCTTGGGAGAGAAACACATATGATTGGAAACACATATGATTGTGTATTTAGCCTTGTGCAGTAGGGACGTTTTCTCTCTAAGGATAGCGCTATGCGTGCCTCAACCCAAGATATTTCTACTCCTTACCTCATTTATTTTTATGTATTATTTATTATTATTATAATAATTTTATTATTAATAGTATTATATTCCTGTTTAATATTCATTGATTCATGTACATGTCAGTATTATTATTGCTCTAATTATTAATATAATGTTTTTATTATTATTAATATTATTTGAGTAATCATTTTCTAACATTCTTAGAGAGAAAATTTATTGTTATTTATATTTTTTATTACTCATCTGCTTTCGTTTCTATAGTTAAAAATAATATAGAGCTGAAGACTGAAAACACGTTTTATGAACTAATGTGTTTATTATGGTTATAATTAAATCATCCTCAACTAAGCCTAAAAGTTTATGTGTATAATTGTTCTACTCCTATTGGTAACAATAAATGAAATTATGGATAAATAAAATTTATGCTCATTGAATAATTTTTTTTGATGTCTATAGCTCATGCTTATGTTGTTATATTAATTTATGTTTTGATATGGTAAATGTTATTCTACAAGTTCTAGCTTGCCTAACATTATATTAGTGAAATTTTATATCCTACTTACCATATTTTGAACACAAAAGATTGTAATAAAACTTGTTATGAGTTATGAAAGAAAAGAGAACCACATTTAAAATATTTCAAAGTGTGGGGGTGTCTTGTAAAGGTTAATATACCTTTTAATAAAAAAAAAAATCTTTGGTTATTTATATTTATAAATATCTAGAGATGTTTCCTTCAAGTGATAAATTATCTAAATTTGTTTGTGATACCTTGGGAACTATTTTTGCCATCTAGTGTTGTAAGGCCCTATTCTTTTTTGCCTTTAACTTATAGGGTTGCCCCAAATCTAATGGGCCTAAGAGTTGGCCCAAAGGATAAATCTGATCATAGTCTGCCCTAATGCGTACGCTTTCACTCTTTTAGAAACCAGCCGTCATCCCCTTGCTCTCACAGGATGCTCTGCTAGGGTTTCTCCCCAAGCCTTCTCGAACTAGCTCGGAACCAGTTCCTACTCCACGTAAGTGCCCCTTTCTTGATCGTATGAGTTCCATTGTTGTTCCTTTGTATTTCACAGTTAGGGTTTCGTGTTAATCCGTCCCTTTGTCCCGTGTACCTTCTGTTTTCAGCTCATTTGTGCGTTCCTAGGGCGGGAATGCTCGCGGTTGTGCTGTCAAGGTTCTGTTAACCCTTTTTCCAGGTACGAGAAGTTAGGGTTCTAGTCTAAGTTGTGTTTTATGCCTGTTCTTGAGCTTGTGAATCGTTTGTATGGAATAATCGTTGTCCTCGGATTGTGAGATGCTTTGTGTGATTGGCTGGATTGAATGATGCATCTGTTGCAGGTGAGGCTATGACGAGGACTGATAAACTCGCCCAGGCGAGTCGGACTCGTCCAAGCCTTTTTCGCCAAGGGTCGCCCAGGCGGCCAACTCTTTAATTTTGAGCGAGCGAACAACTCGCCCAGGCGAGAGGGGTCTCGCCTAAGCGAGATCCCGCATTGTTTTCCTGTTCTTGTTTTGAGCCCTCGCCTAGGCGGAGGGGGACTCGCCTGAGCGAGACCCTTCAGCCTGAGCGAGGTGCTGAGCGAGACAGTGTTGTGTTTGGATGTTTGTTCATTCCTGGATGATTGGTTTTGGTTTGGGTATGAATGTTATGATGATGGACATGTATATAATGGAGTATGATGCATACGTAGCATGATTCATGAATTATAAATGATGGATTTGGTATGAGTATTGGCATGTGAACTAAATGACATGGGTATTATTAAAGTGACATGATAATGAGATGAGATGAAAATCCTTTATGCATGGATGGTTTATGATGAGTTGAAATGGGTTGGGCCTGAAACATGAAAGGCTTTGGCTTTAAAGGTTGGTACGATTAATGTATATCTATGCATGGTGAATATTCTTTGGCTTTGTGAATATGGTTGATCTGTGTCAGTGCATAATTCATTGGAGTCTCTAGGTGAGACTTTCAGGGTCGCGCTTCAGTGGTCGGGACGTAATTCCATGACCCCTGTTAGTGGGTGTCCATGGTGGTGCCCCATCTGTATAACTAGGTAAGGATTCAAGGTAAGGTTGCATCCTGACGCTCTAAGGGGTCAGTTAGTCTCACCTAGAGCGGACTGATTCCTGTGGTGAGAGTAGCAGGAGGCCTGAAATTCATTAAGGGCTAACCTTGTGGTGAGGGAAATTGATTCATTGTATTACTTGTAACACATAGCTCGGGGGTGAGCAGAGGTATCTACCACAAGTGCAAGCATCCGCTGAATCCGACCAAGTTATACATATCCGGATGAGTCGAGTCGAGTCGTAGTGTATTGATTGAAAAGTCATAACATGCTTGGTTGTTGTATGGATATTGGATGGTGAAATTATGTTTGACTGTATGATGAAAATGTTGTTGGCTCTAGCTTACCCTGTTTATTGTATGGTTGTCTTGTATGTGGCTCTTCTTTCTTGCGATGATCATCAATGTAATTGATGGGAGCAGATGGGCGAGGTTTTCGTGATCAGCAAGGAAATGGAGATTCCGCTGCTTAGCCATCGGGGCTGGATTTTTTTATTCTCTTCATGGTTTTCATTAGGGCTATGGTCCATGTATTGTTTTACGCTCTACTACTCTATTCCCTTTTGTTAGACTTGTATCTGGTTTCTCGTTGGTATCGTGGTGTGCCCAGGTTGTAGGGGTTGTGTTAAGGACCCCAGGACTGCGCTACAATACTATTATTGTGTGACGTTTCCTTTATTTTCGCTTAATAATTAAATGGGACGTTACAAGTGTAATATTATTTGTATTTCTTCTAGTTATGGCAATATGCCCAATTTCTTGAGATGATCGAAGGTTAATGTAAATTGGATATTGATTTTGGTGGCACAAAATCACCTATTGGTTATGGTTATGTTTTAACCTTGGATGAAAATGCCCTATCATGGAAACATGTTAAAAAGTTGTTGTTCTATCATGATCTATTATGCAAGCATAAATTATTCTTTCTTCCAATGCATCCTGACAATCAAATTATTATATTTAAAGTTTTTAGTAAAAATATCAATGAAATTGAAAAATTGACATATGAGAATGAGAGACAAATATATTAGAAACTTAATTACTGATGATATTATCTCTCTTGACTTTGTCAGGTTAGAAAGAAATGTTGCAGATTTGCTTATCAATGGGTTGATGCATCAACAACAAATATTTGAGTCGTCGAGGGGAATGAGATTATAGCCCATAAATTAGTTGCAACAATGGACACCCATCTCCACATGAATGGCGATCCCATTGAATGGAGTTCAATGGGTAACAACGAAGTTGTTGTTGACTAAAGTAGACCAAATAGTTTGATTAAATTTTATGTCTCATTCCTATGGCGAGGTGTACTATAAATTGTGACAATAATAAGGTTGAGGTATGTACATTGTTATGCTTATTTTATAAAATACCTCTTAATAAACCTAATGGTTGAGGTATGTGCATTATTTTATAAAATACCTCTTAATAAACCCAATGACAATTAATTGTAAGGGTGTGAGTCACAAACCACCCTTTGAGGGTTTACCTAGTGAGTGTGATGGTGGGGCCGCTATTGTGAGACATGGGCAAGTCTCTAAGTGACACTCATGAAAAAAGATACATGCACAAGGCCGTAACGTGCACCCACTGATTAGAACCTATAATGAACACTGATATTGTATGTGTTATTTACTAAAACCTGGTCACATGGGATGTAGTTCAAGACAATCAAGTCTCTGCATTTTCTCGGGTGGAAGTTTATAAGCACTAGGTGTAAGGATTAGACCCGGAAGGTTCCTTACACTGAACTACAATATTTTGTTTAAAAAGATAATATATTTTTTGTTTTATTTTATTTTTTAAATTATGTGGGGGATTGTTAGAAATATTTTAATATAATTTAAAAAATAAAATAATTAAAATAGAAATTCTTACTATTACTTAAGTTTTTATAGACCTTTAATTTATGGGTTAATAATTTTTATGGCTAACGGCTATATTCTTATTATTATTTACTCCTTTGTCTCCTTTTACTACCTATAAATATCACCTAGGTGCATGGGGAAGAAAACAACAGCAACAACAAAGACAACAAATACTAGAGTTCTCTCAAAAGTTTTCTTCTTTCCTATATTATCTTTAAGACAGTGGTGTTCATAAGGTTCGGAGATCCTTCGCTGCACTCGATCAATCTGACGGGTTGGTGTATCTTGGGAGAGAAACACATATGATTGGAAACACATATGATTGTGTATTTGTTTAGCCTTGTGCAGTAGGAGTGTTTTCTCTCTAAGGATAGCGCTATACATGTCTCAACTCAAGATATTTCTACTCCTTACCTCATTTATTTTTATCTATTATTTATTATTATTATTATAATAATTTTATTATTAATAATATTATATTCCTGTTTAATATTCATTGATTCATATATATGATAGTATTATTATTGTTCTAATTATTATTGTAATGTTTTTATTATTATTAATATTATTTGAGTAATATTTTCTAACGATTACAAAACTATATTACTTTATGTTCTAAATTTTTTTATCAAGATGTGTGTGTAATATGGGATGTTAATTAGAACAAGTGGAAAATGTCGGAGTAGGGAACCTCCAGCAGAGCCATTCATGAAGCGGCCACGTGAAAAAGCTTCAGATATTTGCTTGGTTATGAATTGGAGTCGCATCATTATTCCACTGTGCAGCTATAGGAAAAAGAAAAAAGGTTTAGACTTTTATAATCTCACATGTATTTTGTCTTTTTTTCCTAAGCAAATGTACAAGTCATCAATCACTCTCATCCAAATTGACACAAAGGCTAATGATCAATTTCATCTCATCCAAATGTAAAAGAAAACACTATTAAATGTATGAAAATGAACGATAAAAAGATGTAAAATATCGTAATTTCTTCTCGCAGTGTATTATATGTTACCCATAATAATATCAAGAATATCAATCATTAGTAGATTTCTTTTAATTATAGATTTATTTTATGAATTTCTATCATTTCTTTTATATTTTGTGCGATAAAATAGGTTCTTAAGAAATACCTAAATGTTAGAATAGGTCTTTAAAATAAATCAGCCTAATCAAAATTTAATCTATTTGTAACCGATAACACTTATGGATGATAATAACATATTTTTGTTTGAAAATTTAATTGAGCATACTTAAGGATCACTCATGGGGTATTTCCATATGGTTGGAAATGTTTTTACTTGAAAGAAAATGTATCGTATGATTGGTCAGCTGGTTGACCACTGACTAGGGAGCTTGCATTTCTTCGGCAGTTAAGTTGAGATGTTGGACATATAAAATATGTGTAACAACTATCGACATTGCATCATTTCGGAGATTATAAAAATATATGTCATGTATTTGTATAATTATAATTGATGTATATAAACTAATTTGGGGACCAAATTGACAATTTTCGAAGATGGGTACCAATTTGATACACTACACTCAAACCGGGTATCATCCGAGTAATTAAACCAAAATTTTATTTATCAAATCATTTATCTACTTTTACAAACTTTTTCTTCAAATCTCTTCATCTATCCATTAAAATAAACAACACAACTTTTTATTCTCTATTTCGTCAAATTCATTCACTCAGTCTTCCTCGAATCCTCTATGCAAAGCAAACACCCTAAAGGTTGTGGCTTAATTGGGAAGGGTAAGGAATTGACTAACACGGGTTAGTTTGGTGTTAACTAACATGTTATTAAGGGTGTGAAATATATGACACTATAGTTTTTTCTTCTTCCAAGGTGCATTTTAAAAATAAAACTGTAACGAAACTTTATGTTTTAAAGCGGACAATATCTCAGATATAAGGTGATTGACTCTAACAAAAACAATCAACAAACTTGGGATCAGAACACTAAATATAAATGAGAATAAAATACAAATGTCATAAATTTTATATCAATTTAGTATCAGAAATAATTATAGTTAAATTCGCACGTAACTCATTCTATCTAATCCATTATGTTTTTATTTTATTTGTAAATAGACTTTTTATCTATAAAAACTAAAGAATATCACTATAATACGATAATGTTATTTAATCATTTTTAACTTAGATAAGGTGATGTCTTGTTCTTTTTAAATATATAATGACAAGATGTTAATGAGTTATTTTTAGTTTATTACTTTTTTATCCATATTTTCATCCAAAAATATCAATTTGGTCCTCCAGATTGCTTTAGTCTCAATTTGGTCTCGATTTTTAAAAAATTATGCAATTTGGTCTTTTTCTTAAATTTTTTGAAATACGTCAATTATTTTTCATCAAAATTGAAGTTGTTAATAAGGATAATTTGTTTTGTTAGTTTAATTAACATAATCCTATTGTCAATTTTGATAAAAAATCCTTGATCTGTTTCAAAAAATTTAACGAAAAAAACCAAATTTCATCAAATTTTAAAAATCGGGACTAAATTAAAACAAAAAAATATTAAAAATCGAGAGACAGTTGAGAAGTCTATTAATTCACCATGTCATGTTCATGTTGTATAACTTTGAAGGAAACCATCATAGATAAGGTGTTTCCTAATTTCGGTTGCATTCAATTTTCTCGCGTTCAAACAGTTGACACAAGGACATCTAAACTTCACTTCATCATCACTTTTACCCTCGTTACGTTGCGCAAATTGTATAATTTATTCTACTCCTTTCTCATACTTAACACTGATGTATGGTGAATTAATCCAGTCTCGATCCATATATATATATATATATATATATATATATATATATGTATTCAAGGTGTGATCCTATCCTATTTAAGAAGATTCACTTTTTTTAGTTTATTGGTACATATTAATTTTAAAATACATATCTAAAATTTCATGAAATTTTGTCAGCATTTCACATTAGTTTTCAAGTTACACGAAATGAAAGTGATTATCAACCACAATCAAATATGAACCCAAAGATCAATACAAAACACAGTTAACAAATATTCATAAATATTGAGATATGTAAATTAAAATAGATATGCACTAATAAATACTAAAAAGTGATTAATCTTCTTAAATTGTCCAACTAGATAATTCAGATTGAATAAATTTAAATTATTAATATTGTCTCCTTAAAAAAAGATAACTTCTTTAAAAAAAAAAACCTTGGAGACAGTAAATAATTTTCATATTTAATCTTAAACGAGAAACTAAGGCTAACTCCATGCTACAACAATCTCAGATAAAAAAAATAAATCAATTTATTCAAGCATATATAATTAAATAAACATACAACAACATACATTTATTTTAACATGTAATTAAAACAATTTATCTAACATACAAAAAATAGACAATATACAAAAGAATTATAGGCTCATAGTAAAATTAAGAACATAGGAGCATGAATCGTGAAAGAAATGGAGGAGAATGAATACCTGAACACAGAGGTATAAAAGATGCAACCATCAAAACACGAACAAATTTTAAAAGTAAACTCAGATAAAATTCGTACCTACTCATTGAGTGGTTCTATCATCATCAATCCCATTTTTAAAAGCAAAAAAAAAAAAAATTACATACCCAATTTGTATCAAAATATAATTTCCATCTCCCAATCCTAAGCATAACATATTCAACCAATTACACACCTAAGCAAAACATATCGAACCAAAGCAAAATTTTACCACCAAAAACAAAATTGGGTATGTTTAAGCATGAGCTAATGGCGTAAAAATGAAGCAAAAATTGATGGTGCAAGCATATTCAACCAAAATTGAAGAAAAAGGTAAGAGAATATTGCATCGCGGGGTTCAACGATGGACAACAAGGGCGACGAAGTGGCAGTCCGTTGGTGGCACAACCACGACGAAACTAGTGCGGAGGTGGTGGTGAACATTGCTGCTAGACGAATGCTCACGAGGAAGAAGAACAAAGAATGTTACTGCTAGATGAAGAACAATGCAATGTGAATTGAATTGGGGATTTTTAACCTAGCTTTTTTCCTCGATTATTTGTGAAATTGGGGCATAAAATCCAATTTTGTCTCGATTATGAGGAAGACTGAAGTATAAAGTTCAATTTTGCCTCGGTTCCCAAACCACCTGAGGCCATATCTTGAATAAAATAATTTAAAAAATGTCAATTTTGTAAACTAAAACAACTTATCAGCCTCAGGTACTACATAACTGAGGCAAAAAAACTTTTATGCCTCGGTTTGGAGGGAATCAAGGTCCAATCCTCTGAATTCAAATAAAAAAAAATTCAAAAGAGCAAGAATTTAAAAATTTTGGAACACATTAGACTCTGATTATATTAGAACCGAGGCATAAAAATTCTCTGAAATTACCAAAATGTCACCGCGTTTGAATATGCTTTTGTTCCTCTTTAACCGAGGCTTAAAGGACGATTTAGAAACCCAAATTTGCACCAGTAAGTTGAGATATTTAATTTCAACTTTTCCAATTCATTAATGTTTAACTTATTTTCTCTTTTTTCATTGAATATTGTTCCAAGTACTCTTACTAAAAGTTTTGGAAGATAAATAAAAGAGATTGAGTGCAACTATTTATAAACAAATTCATATAAAAGATTAGTCTAATCACATTACATTTAAAATATAAAAAGTTAAATATGTTTTTAGTTACTGAACTTTGATGCGAAATTGTAATTTGTTTTTGTCCAAAACATTGGTACATTTTGGTCTCCAAACTTTAAAAATAAACATATAATTTTTTTAACACAATTACATTAATTGTTTTTATGTGTCAATGTGTTTCATGCTATTATTTGAGTTGTTTACACCATTTGACGAACGCATTTTCGCTTCAATGTCAGATGGAACACGTGTTTGACACATGAAAAAAATTAATGTAATTTAGTTAAAAGGACTATACCTATTTATTTTTAAAATTTGAGGATCAAAACATATAAAGTTTTAGACAAATACAAATTCAAATTTCGTATCAAAATTCAAGAACTAAAAATATATTTAACCCAAATATAAATCAATAAAATATGCGCTATTTTTTCTTATATATTCTAACTTTTTCTAACTTTATTAATGTAAAACTTGAACTTTAATTATATTGAAGACACGTACCATCTTTATTTCTATAGCAACGTGTAGGTGCATAATTAAAATCTGTGGTAATTGTTAGTGACAATGACTATGATTAGTTCCGGTACTAGTCTATTGAAAAATACACATTAGCTAGAATAAAAAGGTTCAAAGAACTATAAGATAAACAAAAAAAAAAAAAGTTAAGAGAGACAAAATCCACCGTAGGAAATGAAGTGGGTTTAGATTTTGGATCCAAATCACGTGTCATTTATATATTTCATATTGTGTTCTACCAATAAAAAAGAACACCTATACTAAAAATTATTTATTTATTTATTTATTTTTTATTTCCATCCTCTTTAACCATTATTAATGACAAACAAATAAATATTTATTTGACTAATTACAAATCTTTTTTCAAAAAAATATGAGACACTGGGTACCCTTGGCATGCATTGAAATGAAAACCTATAGAGAAAATGGAAGGCGACAAAGGGTGTTTTCAGTGATGAAGATGAGTGAAGCTAATAATAATGGTGATTTTGCGGTGAAATAGAAGACACGAGTAAAGGTGTTGTGTTTGTTGTAAAAAAGCTTACCTTAATCAACGTTTAATCACTTCAACAGCTTGCTAAAATTTTTGTCCGTTAATTATTAACTTTGTTTTGAGATGTGACTTGAAAAAATAAAAAGATAAATGAGATTCAATGAGTTACTACAAGACATGGAAATGGACATGCATGATCTATAATTTCAATCATAGTCTCTTTTCAAATTTAATTTTGTTTTCGAGCAAAATTTGATTACTAATATTAGTTTTTTTCTGAAATAAAGACATTGACATTTTATATTCCTCCAACATCTTGCTCCTTTAATAGGCTAATTTAATTAAAAATAATATTTTTTACGATATGATCATCTTTAGTATTATCAGTGATACGCGCCTTTTTTTTAATTTTAAAATAAATATAAATATTTTTTAAAATTTTATTATACATATTTATTTATTTATTCTAGTTTAAAAATATTAATTTAAAAGAAAAATTAATGAATTCAATTGTCTGATACTAGTGTTAAAAACATCCCCTAAAGATGTTTTTATCTGTGTGTTAAAAAAAAGAATTTTTGTTTTCTTTCAATGTAATTTTGCATTTTATTTACAAGGACCAACCAACTAAACATAAGTTATATTTATTTGACGTACTACTTTGTTATTTTCCATGTCGAAACTAATATTTTTGCTTGAGAATAGAATGTTTCCTTATCTATAACTACGTATAAAAAGATACTTTATTTTAGAGTTGACATTTCTATTTTTAATTTTATTTTTTAATAAATAAATTTTTTAAATTAAAATAATTATTTTATTAATTTTATTTTTTAATAAATAATTATTTTTTAAATTAAAATAATTATTTTATCAATTTTACCTGTTTTGTTAAATTTATTTGTTTCATTCATTTATAGATAACCGTTTTTAAGAAACAATTCCAATACTTTTAATAAGTAAAAAATATATAAACAATGAAGCGATAAGAAGTAAAAGAAGCAGAAAGAATATGAAAAGTTTTTACACTAGATTGACTTTACTTCCATCCATATTGAGTTTCAATCCAAGTAATCTTAACTAGAACATTGTTACATTATCACTGAAAAACAAAGTTTTATATACATTCCGCATGTATATCCAACTAGCTCAAAAACTGAAAATTTAACAAAAAGAATATCATAACAAATGTAAAATTCTAATATAGATATATACACAAAAGTTAGGTGTTACATCAAATTCTATAAGAAAAAGAAATGGAATCATGCAACCTTTTATGCAATTGAAATAAAATAAAAAAGTAATATCAAAGAAAAATATTTTAAGAAGTTGTGTAATCTTTAATTAATAAGATGTTCTCTTAAAAGTATGTTTTGAAGCTAAAAAGATAATGAAGACTGTATTATAAATGTGTTGTTTGAAAATCGAAAGAAAATACAGTTGTAAGTTTTGAAAAACAAAGTTAATCAATTATTATAAGAAAAAATAGATTATTTTGTCTCAGAGTGGATCTAAAAACACTTCGGAGTTACATAGTCATTTACTGTAATCGATAATTATTATTTGTGTATGTAGTGTTTTGAAGATCAACCAAATAATAAAATATTAAATTTTAAGATAACCAGTCATCTAACTTGTGACCATTAATTATGAACTGAGATAATCGATTATATTATTCTTGTTAATAAACTTTTATAAGGTAACTCGTTTTATAAACACTTTAAATGTTTTGTGAAATAAAAATATCTTGTTTGAATAATTTTTTTTTAAACAAATTGAAATTCTATTTCTTCTCTTCATTTCACTTTTTTGGCTCAGCCTCACTCAAGATATATCTAATTTATATTCATATGAGACATCATCAACTTCTCTAAGATTAATGTGTCATTGACTCAACATTGTTTAAGGAGTTTTTCTAATAGTTTAACGAGGTTAATCCTCTTTAAGATTTTGAAAACATTTGTTTTTGCAAAAAGCATCCCTAGCTGATGTAGGATTATTATCAAGCCTTCATCACTACCATTTCTCTAGACTAATATTTTTGGGGAAAAAAATGAAGATAAATGTTACAAGAAGCTGTGAAAATATATTTTCCAAGAAAAATATGTTTATACTAAAATTAAAAAACTTTAAAATATATTTTATATTGGGGTGTCAAAATGGAGTGTGGTCCATGAACCATCCCACCAACCCCTCAAAATAAACGGATTGGGTTTAAAATTTTAACCCATCAGTCTATTTGGACGGTTTCACTTATACCGTCGAATTGACAGACCAAAGGTGGGTCACTATTGATTGTTAGTCCATTTTATTATCTTTAATTAAAAATTAAATAATTAAATAGATTAAATTTTCTGTATTATATTTTTGTAAATATGTAATACTATTATAATTTAAATCATTAACACTTATAAACCAAGTTTCAATTATTAGTTATTATAAAGTAATTTGAGATGTAAATATAATAATTATTTTAATTTATCCAATTAAAAATATTAACTAATCAATTAAATTTTAAAAATATTTAATTGATTAAATAAGCTTTAAATATTTATTTATAATTATATATATGAAAAAAAGTGACGGATCAGCTCGTCGACCCACCATTTGATGGGCAGGTTACAATTCCTGATCCATTTTTTTTATGGTCGGTTAGTCCAACTCAATCTGTTTTTGACGGATCAGAGACGAGGGTAGAACAAATCTTGTTTTGTCACTCTTATTTTATATTAAAATAATTACTCTATATATTTTTAAATTCAATGTTTAAGAAATCCAAATATCACTTATATATCACAAATGCTATCATAGATAAATTATTTTTGACATTACCAACCTCATCCCCAATTCAGATTTATTTGAGGCCAGAACTTAATCCTTAGGTTGTCAACAAAAGGGCTAAAACATTATCTGAGATTTAGACATCTCAAATCCAAAGCGAAAGCGATGCTCTTGTATATAAGGGTAGGATGATATAGTCTTGATGAGGGTAGATTTGATGTTTAGTTTTTAATGGGTGGATTTCAAAGATGACTTTTGATTTTTATGTTCATATTTTACATTAGTAATGGTAACTTTCTTCAAACTTTATTATGAGATGAGCTAAAGTATCTTTTATAAGGTGATGCATTGAGTCATAAGATGAAGACATATATGTATTATTTATTAAGGTGATTCATTGATATTTTTGTGTGATAGCATGTTTGAAAATAAGACTTATACTCTCGTTAATGTTTTATTTAGTTATTGATATATATATATATATATATATATATATATATATATATATATATATATATATATATATTCAAGTGTAGCAAACTGTTAAAAGAATTTTAGCCTATTCTATTGTGTGTACAATGAAATATAATTTGAATTTGAATTTTTATGTTTTAAGCTTTTAATTTTAATTTGTTTGGATTTTTTTATCAATTAAAGATTATATTGTTAATCTATTAATATTTAAGATGATAAAATATTTATTATTCATAATATAAATTTCTTTTTTCTTCATTCTCTTTTTTATAATTTATATTTAAGCTTAGAAATATTTTTCATAGACCCAAAATCTAGGTATTGCCATTTTAAATCCAGTTTTATTAATTTACTAAAAAAATTGAAATTATTTTTAAATTTTACAAACTATAAAGTAGAATTTTATTTGAGTATTTACAAATAAATAGACTAAAAATTCTAATTATTTCTACTTATTTACGAGTGTTATATATTTTTTTATCCTTCACGTATATGAAACCGGTGTATTAAATATATTAAATAAGTTTGTCTAATGAATAAATTATATTTTTTTAGGTCTGCCTTGGATCCACAAGAACCCACAACTTGAATAATAATTCAAACGACAATTCTGTCAATTTTAAATAAATTGATTTTTTTTTATTTTATTTGTTAAGATAAAGTTTATTAAATCAAAATTACCAAATTAAAATTTACCAAACTAGAATCTAACAGATTAAACGAAATTCATTTTTATTTGATTACTGATGTAACTTTTCAGTTTAAATTTTTTTTCAGTTTCAAGTTTGCAAAGCCTATGATGCAAACTGTGCACATTTAACTAATCAAACTTGTAAAATGGCTATATAATAATAAGAAATTTAATAATCTAGAATCTAATAATGGACAAGTGATCAAAACTAGGGATGGCAACGGGGCGGGGCTGGGACGGGTTTCGCTATCCCATACTCATCTCTGCATAAAAAAAATCATCCCCATCCTCATACCAAACCCAACGGGTATCAAACTTTTGTCTCATCCCCATCCCCACCGGATAACGGGTATAATCTCGTACCCATACCCGTACCCATGTTCTAACTACTTTAATATTAATTTTTATAAAAGAAAAAAAATTACAGTAAAGAAAACATAACATTATCAAATATTCAATATTAGGAGGATGATTGTTTCTTCCATATCAAATAAATTATATTTGTCTACATTTTAGATTAGAATACCAAATAAAATTTTATAAGAACCAAAACATTTATTAAATTTGTAAACTACAACATTGATGAACTTAGTTGATAAAATTAAAAAATATTTTCTAATGAATATCTTTTTTATACACTAATAAAAGTTATAATACCTCACTTGATCAAAATGATACAAAAAACAAATAATAAATATAATAATAAAATTTTGACATAGATTTTATATCTTTTGAACTTCAATATACGTTGGATAGTGACAAGAAAATATTCATAGCAATTACATTAAATTTTTATATTGTAGTAAATAAAAGGTTAAAATACATTTTTGGTCCCAATTTTCGTCAAGTTTTTTCAAATAAGTCCTAATTTTGGTTTTGTATTCAAATAGGTCCTTATTTTCGTCAATTTTGTTCAATTGGGTCATTTTTTGCTAACACTGTTTAAATCATTGACGACCATGAACAGTGACTGTCACGTGTCATTTCGTGATTTTTTTGAATTTTTTTTTTAAAAAAAAATTAAATTTTTTTTTAAATTTTTTTTATTTTTTGTAAATGTACACCTGTCAACCCAAGAGCGTGTCACGTGTCACTTCGTGATTTTTTTGAATTTTATTTTATTTTTTGAATTTTTTTAAATGTCCACATGTCAACCTAGTAGTGTGTCACGTGTCAAAGTCAATATTCTATATTCAAAGATGTGACCAAATTTAATTTTTATATCAAAGTTATAATGATGTGAATTTTAATATATTATATAAAAATATTTAATAAAAAATGTGAATTTTAATATACAAATTAAATTTGGTTTTAATTTGGAGAGGGACCAAATTGGTTAATGTTAACAAAAATTGGGACCTAATTGAACAAAAATAACAAATATAGGGACCAAATTGAATTTAGAACATTGCCTTGACACGTGACACGCTACTCGGTTGACACGTGGACATTTGAAAAAATAAAAAAAATTTAAAAAAATTCAGAAAATAATTCAAAAAAATCAAAAAAACCACGAAATGACACGTGGTACACTCTTGGATTGACACGTGTACATTTAAAAAAATTAAATTTAAAAAAAAAAATAAAAAAAATAAAAAATTCAAAAAAACCACGAAGTGACACGTGGCAGTCACTGTTCATGGTCGTTAATGATTTAAACGGTGTTAGCAAAAAAGGACCCAATTGGACAAAATTGACGAAAATTGAGACCTATTTGAACACAAAACCAAAATTATGACTTATTTGAAAAAACTGGACGAAAATTGGGACCAAAAAGGTATTTTAACCTAAATAAAAGTTATTTATACAATTAAAGTGAAAAAATTACGGTATGATTAATAATGAGTTATAAAATAACAAATAATTAGATAGAATATATCAAATATTATTCTACAATAAAAAATAAATAAAAATATTAAAAAACTAACAACTGTGTGTTTTAGAAATAATTTGAGAGACTATTGAAAGAAATCGCACAAAGAAAATAAGTGTATAATTAAGGTATGATAAGATGAAAAATACTTTAGAGAACTAATTATTAAATTATGTTTGAAGTCGTTAAAATTAAATATAAATATATTAGTGACCAAAAAATTTGTCATCAAATTACAAATAAATTAGTAATTAAATTGGTCACTAAATCAAGTACCGATTCGATCATTGAATCGGTCACTAATTTAATCACTGATTGAGACAATAAATCAACTACTACCACCAATGACGAAAAATAGTGACTGATATGGGTTAATGACTAAATTAGTCACTATTTCATGTTTTTCTTGTAGTGAAATATCATGTATTATTCCTAAATATCATTATATATATATATATATATATATAATTTTAACCACTTCAAACATAATTTAAAGTGAAAAATTACAGTATGATTAATAATGAGTTATAAAATAAATAAAAAAATTAGATAGAATATATCGAAATATTATTCTACATGATGAAAATAATAAACAACAAATAAAAATATTAAAAAACTAATAAATGTGTGTTTTAGAAATAATTTGAGAGACTATCGAAAGAAATCGCACAAAGGAAATCAAATGTATAATAAGGCATGATAAGATGAAAAATATCTTAGAGCACTAAGGAAACTTTTCAAATATCAACATATATACTCAATGGTTGAAAAGTAACGAAAATTATTTTAATGAAATAAAAGAGTTATTCAAATTAAACAAAAATTAATAATAATAATAATAAGTAAATAATTTTTTTATATTACCTTAAATTATGAGTATAAACATTCTCATGTGAAAGGAAAATATATAATAAATAAAAATATTAAAAAATAATAGAAATATTCAAATTGAGCATAATTTTTTTTTAATTAACATACATCATTCTAACATAATTACATAAAGGTTATGATAAGATAAAAAATATATTAGAGATGCGAATAAATTTCATGACAAACCAAATAATTAAAAGAAATAATATATATATATATATATATATATATATATATATATATATATATATATATATGGTTACTTAATTAATTGTGAATATTTTAATAATTTAAACGAGAATGTAGATATAGCGGGGACGGGTGTTATGGTGGGGATATGTTCATCCCCATACCCATCCCCATTTCCAACTGAAAAAATCGGGGATTCCCCATACCCATATCCATACCCAGTCAATGCGGGGATTCCCCGTCAAAACGGAAACGGGTTCGGACAATATTCACGGGAACGAATTTATTTATCATCTCCAATCAAAACTAATTCATATATACAGCTATTAAAATCATTTTATCTTAAGAAATCTAATTAAAATAAAAAAGACTATAATCTAAATTAAATTATATTATTTTTATCTCACTCTTTTAACATGTGATGTGACTGAAATGAATTTACATAGTTTCAACCAATAAGCTTGTGAGTTAATAAGCTTGTGAGTTGCCTTATCTAATAAAATACCAATTATATTTAAAAATAAAGATATTAGAAAACTATTTTATTAAAATAATACATATGTTATAATTTATACATGAAACTATTATACTTAAAACTATTTTTTTTATTATATCTTAAAGTTTAAACTTGCTTATTTTACTTTTTATTTTTCTAAAGCAAACCAAAATTATCCTCGGACTCAACATAAATATGGATTAAGTGGATGAAAAAGATTTATAAACTGCTTGAGATAAAGAATTTGATGAGTGGATACAGATTTATTAAATAATTATTATATTCAAAAAAATTAGGTTTACAATCATTCTTACTATTTCTGTCAACAATCATTCTATTTATAATAAAACCAATCCTTCTACTGCTATCAAACATTTATGAAACAAATCAAAAGATCCAAAATCGATTCAAAAAATTAATTATAAAATAAAATAAATAAATACTACAAATGGGTTACTAGAAACTCAATTGATCAAACCATGAAACCTAGATAAAAAGTGACTTATCTTATCTATATTAAGAGACAAAATTTTGGATTTCTTTTTTAAACTATAACACGTGAATGAACAGTTCTTCTTCGAAGAAATCGAAACACCAAACTAATAAATTCTATAAAAAAAATCCTTTGGAAGAAAAAAAAAAGAGAGGTACGAAGGGAATGTTTTTTCAAATATAGTAATAATTATATTAAATGTAACTTATGTTTAATTATTTAATTTTTTTATATTATTAAACTTTTTATTAAATATTATATTTATAACTATACATAATTATATATTTAAATAAAATTATATAAAGAAATTAATTATATTGAAATAATAATAACTATTTGTATTATTATTAGTATTTTATTAAAATTAGTAATTATTAATTAACTTATATTCTTTTTACATTATCTTTTTTAAATGGATAAATAAATTTATGAAAGTAAAAAATAAAATTTAGATTTAGTTTAACAAACCAAATACATCAATTAAAGCACAAATATTATAATTAGTTTCATAAAAACATATAATTGTTAAATATTTTGTGAGTTAAAGTTACACGAACATTTATGCAATTAATATATTTTAATTACTAAAAAAGATAAATATTAAAATTAATTAAAGAATATTAGTTATAAATTTAAAATAGTTAAGTGTTTATTAAATTTAATTTTTGGATACAAACATTTACATTGCTATCTCAATTATAATTTTTATTTTAAAAATTTTAAATATTTGAAAAAAGAGTCATATTTATAAATAATTTAAATTATGTTTTTTTACTAAAAGTATAAATTAAAAGGTATAAATTTTTAAAAATCAAATTATATAGTATTATTTAATTCTTTTAATACACGTAGTTATACATGTAATAATATTAAATATAATTAAAATCTTAAAATTCTGATTTTTAGTACTTTTATTTTGTCATTTATTTAAGTTTTATATTTATGATAAAAAAATACATTTTAAAATAGCCCGTGTATTGCACGCGTATAAAAACTAGTTTATAATTTAAAACTAATTTATGATTGTGACTTCTTTCCTTTCTGAGCTCTGACAGGTTTCATATGATCGTGACTTGTGCTTCTGGACGGGGCGAGACGTTGATGTATGTTTTATGTTACATAATATGGGCATCATCCATGGCTCATAAAAAGGTTATGCTCATCATCCATGTAATATTGTCATTGTCAAATCACAGATTTAGGAAACAAAGCCTTTTGAATACACCATGTCCATAAAAAATAAGATAAGATAAATGGCTTAATTAGATAGTAAAGATAGAAAATATAAAGTGATCTTGTATTTCTTTTCACAAAATAAGTTCCTTTTCTGTATTGTTTACAGTTCTTTATGTGAAGACACTTATTTTATATATAAAAAATTAACCATTGTAAAGTTAGTTTTTAATAAGCTTATCTAATTTCCGTAGTTGTCCTAAACACACCTTTAATTTTGTGTTTAACTTAAACGGTGAAAACTGAATGAGTTAGAAGATGAAACAAAAGAAAAAAAAATGATAAAAAGTAAAATTGTTTAAATTAAGGAAAAAAGGTGAAAAATAAAAATAGAAATAGATTTTTTTTGTTGATTTTCTTTGTTGTGATTAATTAAGGAAAAAAAAAGGTGACGAGTAGAAATCATATTTTTTTTTAGATGTGTCCGAAGTTTTAAAAGTTCTTTTTGAGATTTGAACTAAGTAATTTGACACTTTTGAGTTAATCCCTACTTAATAAAATCATAATACTTTTAAAATTAAAGTTATTATCTTAATAGTGTTAGATTAGTTCAATTCGAAGATTTTGCAAAAGAAATTCCTAATCACATACAACAACCAAGACTTTTCATACTTTTTACAATTCCCAGTTGCACATAAACATGTTGAAATCATTTATCTCAAACTTTATCATTAGCCTCAATTTCAATTTTCATTCCAATCCTAATATCAAATTAGTCATACCAAGACATGTTCTACATTCATCATTACTTGTCATATAAAACCCCAAATCCAAGATACAACACAAACTTGTAAATCAAAAATCAATCCCATTTTCAGCATCAATAACCATCAAACATTTTAATTTGGTCATCTAATCATAATTTTAAGTTGTAGAATCAACAATTAAAACAATTACTTAGATAATAATTAAAAGTAGCTTTCCTCACTTAGTTTGACGATTCAAGGTTATCTAAAATGTCAAACTACCTTCAACTCTAAGGGATGCTCTATCTATACATAGAAACATCACAAACATGAAACAATACCATTATGATCATTGATTAATAGAGACTCATATTGATGACTCTAAGGTCACATGCAAACAAGTAAAGTCTACATACCAAGAGAAAGACATATTGGACCAAGAAAAATGATAGAAAACCAACTTATACTATTAGAGATTCTGATCGGTTATCCTTATAGAACTCAATACTCTGATTACAGATACGATTCTTGATCGTCAAACAAATGAGTAAGAAAAAAAACACCTAAAAAAAGTCAAAAAATTTCTAAAAAGTAGTTTCTAAAAATATATGTTTTAAAATAATGAAAATCGTTTATAAAAATTTTCATTTATATAATTCTTTTTAATATTAAAATAATTGAGTTTTATTATTTTTAAATCATTATCGATTCTAAAATAGTATTTTCACTATTTTTATAAATCATCTCTATAAATAAAATTGATTCTTATTTGAGCTTACCATACTATTTTGATAAACTTAATAATGAGTTTTATCACTTCGACTAATATTATCATCGTTAACGAACAAAAAATGTGAAATAATCTTATACAAACATTTAAAAGATTAAATTATCTTTTAAAATTTAAAGGACTGACTAAAAAACAAGATGAGAAAAAAAAGCTAATCAGAATAATTATCTATATCCCTTGTCTTTTACATATATAGCCATATAAAAAAATTATATACCAAGACTTGTTTGTATCCCAGAAAAAGTGAAGTTAGGAAAAAAGAAAAGGGTGAAGAGATTCCATTTTAATCAAGGGATATAAAAGTTAAAAAATCCATAAAAGTTGTGCATGAGAAACATTTCTCATAAATTTGAGTTAAAGGTGTGAAAAGTTAAAATAATACAACATTCATTACGTTGTATTCTTTTTTTTTACCAACAACTCACATTAAAAATGACTACAATAAATTAATTATAAGTATCACATAATTAATTATGAGTTATATATTTTATTTTCAATTTTTTAAAAATTAATAATAATAAAATATAAATAATAATAAAATTACATTTATTAAAAAAAATTAAAACAGTTCAGTTGAAGTGTTAATTACAATTATCATCCATGCTGAAAAATTCACTAAAAACATATGTTTCAACTCAAGATTTCTCTCACAAATAACTCTCAACTCAGAGTTGGTTACAACAAATCATAAAATATCTTATTTAAAAAAATAATTGTCGAACTAACTTTCATAAATACACCAAAACAGTTAGAGAAAATAAGCTAACAGTACTTCACACATCTGAGCTTAACTCTGACAATACAATAGGTAAAGGAAGTGAAAAAAACACACATTCTTAAGAGAAAAACACAAATTATCATCAAAGAGAGACGATGTTGTAGCATAAGATATTCGTAAACTATCATACAGTTTATCGTATCTGACTCTTTAGGACCTTTCGTAAGAATATTTTATTCATAAAAATATTGTTTTTTCTCACTTTGATTTATAAAATTATTTCGCTTAGACTACAATGTCATGTCTGTCATAAAAATGCAGTGAGCAACGACACTTTCTTTATTACTTTATTCTTTTCGCTCTGTTTTGGCTACTCAATATTCTTTCTTTTTCTTCTATAAAAAGCCCCCTTGCATCGTGACTTCGACAACCAGCAACTTCTACGTAGCATCTCTTCTTTCTTCTCCACAGAGACCAGACAACTCAGGCTTTTTCGAAAGAAAAACGCAACCACCAACATGGTTACTTCAGACAGAAACATGTTACAGAACTACGTTCCAGTTTATGTCATGCTCCCAGTAAGTCATGCACATGAACTAGTGTGTTTCTAGGCTACCCGTTAAAACAAATGACTATACACGCTAATTGTATCTTGTTTTGTTGTTTATCTTTCAAACTGCTGCAGCTAGGAGTTGTCACTGTTGACAACGTTTTTGCAGACCCTAATGGCCTCAAAGAACAGCTTTTGAAGCTAAGAGCAACGGGTATTGATGGGGTTATGGTTGATGTGTGGTGGGGGATCATAGAACAAAAGGGGCCTAAGCAGTATGATTGGAGAGCCTATAGGATCTTGTTTCAGCTGGTTCAGGAATGTGGCTTGAAACTTCAAGCTATTATGTCATTCCATCAGTGTGGAGGGAATGTAGGAGATGTAGTTAACATTCCCATTCCCAAGTGGGTGCTCGACATTGGAGAATCTGATCCTGATATCTTCTACACCAACCGTTCAGGCACAAGGAATAAGGAGTATCTAACTATTGGTGTGGACGATAAGCCTATGTTCCATGGAAGAACAGCCATTGAGGTGAACTAAGAGAACTAAAATTATCTTTCTTATAACTAGCATTCTTGTTGTCAACCCCCTAAGAAATTTTGCTACCAAGGAACGTATGAACGTATCATGCGTATATTTGCCTTCCAAAAATTGACCTGGCCTGCTTGATAATCTAATTTTTCCCATTAAAATTAAGAAGTATAGTGTTATTAATACTGACATGCTAAAAAACAAGAAAACTGATTCAGTCTATTTGGTTGAACTTGTCTGTTGTAGGTTTAACTTGTATAATCCTACTCCCAAAAGATGCTAACTAAACTGAATCAGCCTTGCCACTCAATCCTCTTTTCATCAATATCACACGTATGAAGAAGTAAATGTCAAAAAAACAAAAGAAGAATATTCATTCTATAACAATAATTTATTGTGTAACAATAAGCTGGACATGTTTCAGATAGACTTCTACATGTACAGATAGATATGGGAACAATGATCATGATTATCACACAGCATGTTTAAACTTGTTATTGTATGCAGATATACAGTGACTACATGCAGAGTTTCAGAGAAAACATGTCAGATTTTTTAGAATCTGGACTTATTATAGACATTGAAGTAGGGCTTGGTCCAGCAGGAGAGCTCAGATATCCCTCTTATCCACAAAGTCAAGGATGGCAGTTTCCTGGTATTGGAGAATTTCAGGTGAGTCTGGTCTTAGCTTTCAAAACAGAGTTGTTTCTCATCCAATCTGGGATTTGATTATTTGAACAACTGAAACATCATAAGAATGAAATTCTGCAATATGCAGTGCTATGACAAGTATTTGAAGGCAGATTTCAAAGCAGCTGCAGCAAGGGCTGGCCATCCTGAATGGGAACTGCCAGATGACGCAGGCCAGTATAATGATGTTCCAGAATCTACGGGATTTTTCAAATTAAATGGCACATATGTCACTGAGAAAGGGAAGTTCTTCTTGACTTGGTATTCAAACAAATTGCTGAGTCATGGTGATCAGATCCTAGAGAAAGCCAACAAAGCATTCCAGGGCTGTAAAGTCAAATTAGCGATCAAAGTAAACTTCATAGAACCTCAATTAACAGTCTCCTTAATTTTCTACCAGATGATTAACCTAACCTCTGACCATGATGACAGGTATCTGGAATCCACTGGTGGTACAGAGTTGAAAATCACGCTGCTGAGCTTACTGCTGGATATTACAACCTTAATGATAGAGACGGATATCGTCCCATTGCAAGAATGCTGTCTCGCCATCATGCCATTTTGAACTTTACGTGTCTTGAGATGAGGGACACAGAACAAAGCTCAGATGCCAAAAGTGCACCACAGGAGCTCGTAATGCAGGTAATGCAATAATTTTTCGCAAGTTAAAAGCTTGTTCTGCTTCTTAAAGATAATGTCAAGTTTAGATGCTGTATTATAGAGGTTAAATTGCCAAACATGAACACATGACAGGTATTGAGTGGAGGTTGGAGAGAAGACATCCTAGTTGCTGGAGAAAATGCACTTCCAAGGTATGATTCCACAGCATACAACCAAATCATACTGAACGCAAGGCCACAAGGCGTCAACAAAAATGGCCCTCCAAAACTAATGATGTTTGGAGTGACATATCTTCGCCTATCAGATGATCTACTGCAACAATCAAATTATGACACGTTCAAAAAATTTGTGCTAAAGATGCATGCAGATCAGGTCAGCAATTTTTATGCATGTACTTATAAGAAGATATTTTGTTAACTTTCTTCAAATGCATAATTACCTTGAAGATTGCTAATCCTGTTCCCCTATAATTACAGGGTTACTGTGCAGACCCTCAAAACTACAATCATGTCATAACTCCATTGAAGCCATCGGGACCAAAGATTCCCATTGAGGTTCTTCTTGAAGCGACTAAACCAATACCACCATTCCCCTGGCTTCCAGAGACAGATATGAAAATTGATGGCTGATTTCCAATGGTGCTAAGAGTACTTAAATAATCTGCTGGAAATAATAGATACCGTTCAGGATATAAATAAAGCACCCAGCCACCAAAATCAGCAGTATAATGCCATGAAGTAGCAATGTCTAGACATCTAGGCAGTGTTCGCGTGTGTACTTTTCATGTGTGTATTCCTATATATAAAGTTAATAAACTACTTTATCTGTCTCTAACATGTTGAAATATGCTCATGCAACACATTTTGTGATCAACTTACACCAGCGTACGATCTTAGACCCTTCTTATTATTAACCAAATTTGATTAAGTGTTTAAAACAAAATTAATCTTTTGAAAACTATATGGGCCAATCCAAATACTGTAAATTATATCACAAGTACCTTATCCAGGGGAATAAAATCTTATTACAAATTAACTTTCCGTAATAAATAGATTTAGAAATAGTATCTAGATATGAGAAGAATAAATATTTTAGAGCTCAGAACACATGAATAATTAACTTTAGAGAGATCTCTAACTACAGGCAAGTAACAAATTTATGACATATATTAGCAATGATGCTTTGGCATACCACATACCTATGTGATAACGCATACATATTGAAGTTTTATTGAATTTGGGTTTCATCCTATATCGACTTTCATTGCTAATTATTTAAAATTTACAAGACATTATTTTCTTAAAGTCCTTGTCTTCCTCAAGTTTTTGCTGAAAGTGAAACCGCAGAACTAGTTAAAATAAAAGCTTCACAGATATTTGCAAAAAACTATAAGGTTAAAATTTCCGGGTTGGTTAAGAAGATGGGTGGGGGTGTAATATAAGTTTGATTTCACTTAGGTTACATGTACTAGAATTTCTAAGCTGCATTTCTTTTTAATGGTTCATTGCCATCATATTTTAGTTCTCCCTGTACTCCATTATTTAATTTGTCGTTCTTTCTATTTCTGTCGTCTGTTGCTCCTAACACACCTCTTGTATTCTAAAATCCTTCCATTCTTAGGTCTTTCCATCTGAGTTGTCACCATAATCGGGTACTATACTTCAAAAGCATTTTGCTTGTGAATAACAACTATTAGAGAACTTACTTGGCTGTGGCTGTTGTTAGGACTTCTAGAGAAGCACACAGAAAATGATTTAGTGATGAATATATCATATCCATCTATTTTAGCACAAGACAAAACGATTCAGATGTTAAGGTATGATGTCTGGTTGAATGTGAGTTTGACATGCTCGGTACAACAGCAAGGAGGGAGTTGATTTCTCGTGTACAAAGTACTGAAAACTTGAGTTTCTTTTGAACTTAGAAAATTGTCTCCAGATATTGGGGCTTTGAGGCAAAACAAGACACTTCAGATTATGGATAAAGTGCTGATTCATCTGCAATGCTAATGGCGAACTGAAGATGCCACATTTTGTATTGCAATTTCCTTTCATAAGTAGCTTCTTTTTCTAGCTATCAAATTTCCATGGACCAAATTTTGTATTTTCAGTTGAATTTTATCAACTATTTCATCAAACTTCCATCAGCTCACCAATATCCACCACATGAGCATAAGCCATCTCTAAAATGATGGAACCTACTTATATCTCGCATGATAATCTCCCGATCTGTGAGCTTAGAAATCATTTTTATTACTGTGTGGCAATCTCCACACACACGAAGATTCTTGGTTATCCTGATTGTGGTTCCCGGAGCAGTGGTAATAAGGGCAAAAGCAAGTGCCAACCTCTCGCTATGATTCCACAGCATTTTCTCCTTTATTTCCTCCTCAACATCGAAAAGAACTGAAGTAGTGTCAGGTTTGTATCCAGCTTTCTTCAGCTGCTCATTCAAGTCTTTCAATTTCGCGTAAATATCATCCGACTGCTGGTGGGAAGTATCCCCAACAAAAAATTGATGAAACATTTTATTTAGCTCAACAAAACTGTAACTAGGTGCTTTCTTCAATCTGCTTTTTTTCACCAATGCCCTCACATTTTCTACATCCTTCCACCGTCTCTCAGCAGCATAGATGTTGGAAAGGCAAACATAGCCACTCGCTCCATTTGGATTCAATTCAAAAAGCTTCTGCGCCGAGATCTCTGCTAACTTGACATTCCGATGCAATCTGCATGCTGAAAGAAGAGCAGTCCACACATCCTCATTGGGTTCTAATTTCATACTCTGTATAACTGCATATGCTTCATCTAAGTACCCTGCTCTGCCAAGTAGATCCACTAAACATGCATAATGAGTGGGTCCAGGGTCTACATTATAGTCTCTAGTAACTTTATAGAAAATTTCTTTACCCTCATCCACTAATCCAGAATGACTACATGCAGATAAAACTGCAGTGAAAATGCCCTCATCTGGAGTTACATTTGTACCTAACATTTCGTAAAAAATGGAGACGGCCTCTCTTCCCCTCCCATGAATTCCAAATCCAGTAACCATAACAGTCCAAACAGCCAAATTTTTCTCAGGCATCTCATCAAACACACAACACGCACAAATTAAACTCCCACAGTTAGCATACATGCCAATAAGTGCAGTTCCAACAGCTACATTCACTCCATAGCCCCTCTTAACACCATACGAATGAACAGACGTGCCCAACCGCAAAGCCGAGATTTGATTACAAGCCCCAAGCACTGAAATCACGGTCACCTCATCCGGCACTTCACTTCCCTCAACCATCCGACCAAAAAGCTCAAGAACTTCAAAAGCATCCCCACGTTTCTCATACCCGGATATCAAAGAATTCCACGACACAATATCCTTCACTATTAACCCTTCAAATAACTTCCTTGCACAAGATATAGACTCACAGTTGCAGTACATGTCAATAATTGAATTCACTAAAAACCCATTATACACTTTTCCATTCCCACCATTTCTAACAACATGACCATGAATCTCTTTCCCCACCTTCAAATCCATAACATCCCCGCAAGCGGAGAGAAGAGCAAGCAAGGTGGTCCCATCTCCCACAACACCAACCCTTCTCATCTCCCCAAAAATCTCAAAAGCTCCCTGAGTCTCACCATTCTTCACACACCCCGAAACCATGGTGTTCCAAGAAGTCAAGTCCCTGAGAGGCATTTTATCAAACACCACCTGCGCAGCTGCCACGTCACCAAACTTTAAGTACATTGATAGTATCGAGTTCCCCACGTAAACATCCTCCTCCAACCCACCAACTACCACCAAAGCGTGAACCTTTCTACCAATTCCGCGAAGCAGAAGGTCCCCACAGGCCTTCAGGACAAAAGGGTAGGTGAATTTGTCTGGCTTCTGTCCAAAACGCAACATTTCACGGTAGAGAACAAGGGACTTAGTGGGAGAGTGGTGGCAGGCGTAGCCCCTGATCATGGAGTTCCAGAGAAACGAATTCTTTAGCACAATTTGGTCGAAGATGAGTTGGGCATGGGGCATGTGGCCGCAGGCGGCATAGCATGCAGCAAGCTTGGTGGCGAGATAGGTGTTGTGGCGGAGGTTTCCGCCGGTGGTGACGTGTGCGTGGAGTTGCTGGGCTTGAGTTAAGGATTTGGAATTGGAGAAGGATTGCAGCAAGCTTCCACATTCTAGAGAATTGAGGGTGGTAGTGAAACAAGGTTTGGGAAGAAGAGCTGTTACCTTGAGTAGTGACATTGAGATTCAGGATGTTCTTCCATGAATCAAGACAAGAGTACCAGGAGCAAGTAACAGGAATAAAAGTGAAGGATTCTCAGAAAAAAAAAAATGAAAAAAATTAAGTACGATTTTTTTGGAGATGCGGGGTATCGATCCCCGTACCTCTCGCATGCTAAGCGAGCGCTCTACCATCTGAGCTACATCCCCATTTGATTTTTATGGTATATATTTATTTATTAATATTATTAAATATATATTTTTACATTTTATCTAATTTTATGACTTAATAGCACTGTTTCATGTCTAACCAACAAAGTATTATTAGTTATAATGAAAAAAAAAAAAAATTTAGATAATTTCATAGGTGGGTTAAAAAAAAATTTTTAGTCAAAATTAATTAAGTATTATTTGATTCGATCTATTTGTAAAAGATGATTACAAAATTTTACTTCTTACTTAACTTCTCGAAATACAAATAAAAAATCAATTTTTAAATTTTTAGTTTAAATTCTCCCCTTATTCGTTTATTCCTTGATGACTTTACCTTGTTATTGTTTGTTTCTCGGTTCTCATAGTTATGGCATTTTGTTTTTCTCTTATGAATTGGTAGTTTGATTTTCCTTTTCTCCTTTTGACTTTTGTCCAAGAAATTCTCAGATATTTGCCATGTTTCATCGTTTGAAAAACTCATGAAGGTAATCTCAATTTTCATTAATTAGTTCTTTAAGTCATTAATTAGCACTATTGTTTTGACTTTATTTTATCTTGCTAGATTTTTTTCAATGTTGTTTTCTGTGCGCATTTGGTTATAAAAATAGATGCAGTTTTATTATATTGAAAATCACAAGTCAAAATGTTTTTTTTTTCTTTTCTCCAAAAAAGACAGAATAATAGTTATTCATCTTTACCCACTCATATACCTCAAAAGTTTCACCACAAAATTCTAAACTTAAAGGTACAATTGATAGCATTCTTGTTTTACTAACTTTTCAAGCATATATGGTTCGAGGTAAAACAATAATCTGCACTATAAAGATAGGGGGAGTTTTATTGAGCTTTTAAAAGCTTATAATGACAAAGTTGTTACTTTAGTGTTCAAAAATGGTCCACAATGCAATATGTACATATCTTAAAATTCAAAAAGATTGACGAAATAGTAGGTTGACTTTAAAAAGATTATTTAATAGAATATAAAACTTTTTCGTAAAACTTTTCATTAAGGAGATGATGAATAAAAGGTTTAATTGGGAAATTTTGCTTTTGACTGGATATGAAAAGAAAAGAAAATGGAGTAGTATAAATATATAATAAATGATGTAATAAACCGGAAAGATATTGATTTGGTTTTTACTTATATCTATATTTATATCTATATGTTGTTATTATTTTGTTTATTCAAAAAGTACCTATTTGTATTTTTTAATTTATTTTATAAAATTATTTATAGCTCCTTATTATGATTAGGGATGTTAAAAAAATTCGTATTTCCAGGTATCCGCAGATAAAACCCGCAACGGGTAGGAATTGGATATTAAAAATGGATATCCGCAGTATTTTTTATACTCGCATGTTAACGGGGCGAGGACGGGTATCATAGTATCCGTACCCGTGCATACTCGTACCCGCTATACTCTAATTTAAATTTTAAAAAAATTATTAAAACACTAACACATTTTGAATGAGTTATTTTTTATCAATTAATTTTAAAAAATCTCTATTTATTTGTAAACTGTCATTCAACACCATTTAAATTAGTTATTTTCACTATGTTTAAATTTTATAAAGGTTATGCATTGTATTTTTATTTATAGTTATGGTTAAATTTTTTTATTAATTTTTTTTTTTGAAAATACCGGCGGGTACTCGTGGTTATCCGACAGATACCCACACGAATATGGATACGGGTACATGACAGATATTTATCCAGCGGGTAGGGTACGGGAGAGCTACTACCCGTACCCTACCCACCTCGTTGATATCCCTAGTTGTGATGTACTTAAAACCTCAAATTTTCATCTTCTGAATTTTTGAATAGCCTAATTCAAATTTTATACTTGACATATCCATGTTTTTATATGAAACAAAAAGTTATAATATATAAAACACTAACAAAAATAAGTATATAAAAAGAATAAGTTAAGACAATAAAATCTTGTTTTGGTTGTCAGGAAAGTAAAATCCATCTTAAACTTGTATTACCTAGAAGTTTCAAGTTTCTTTCTTAAGTCTCAACTTTTTTCATAAACATGTAAAGTTTATTTTGAAATTATACGTTAATAAAAGCAATTAAAAAAATTACTATTCTTTTCTATTAAAACCCTAAATCCTAATTTCTAAATAAAAGCAAGCAAAAGAAACACATTTCTAATCCTAATACAAATTCAACAAATAGAATAAAAACAACATTAATACAAACGGAAAGGAAAACACCCTATTCAAAAATGAAAATAAAAAGATTGGTATACATGAGATTCAAAGAATGAAATTTATCAAAAACTCGCAAGAAGAACTCTATAATATAAAAAGTAAGGACAAACAACGAGTAAAATTAATGACTGAGAAGTCACTAAGAGATAAAAGAAGAAAATAAAATAAAAATTGAAGTAAAAAACAAATAAAATAAGAAAATACAATCAAAATTGAAGTTACATAAAGAAAAAAGAATAATATAAAATGAAAATTGAAGTCACACATATATAACAAGAAAATAGAATCAAAATTAAAGTCACATTGAGATAGAAAAAAAAAATCAAAATTGATTACAAAAAAATAATCATCATTTTTTTAACAAAATTATAATTTATTAAAAAAAATTAATTCAATAGATAATATTTTTAATACAAATAAAAATTGACAAACACTAATAATAGTTTAATTAAAATTTATTATCAAACATAAACTTAAACACATATTAGTATCAAATGTTTTTAAGTTTTTTTAGTATAATTTTATGATTAATTTATTAGAGACATATCAGTATCGAAGAAAATTTTAAAACTTTTTTATTAAACATAATTTTATAATTAATTTAATAAAAAATATTAATATTTAAAAAATTCTTTTATAGAAAATATAAAATAAATGTTTTACTTGTTTTATCCGGTGACCCACCTGCACATTGTATATCAGTGTAATTAGAAATTGTGTTACAGTCAATTTTTTTATGAACAAAGTACATATGTAGAAAATCAACAATATCAAATGTAATTGATAAATAAATAACTTGAATTTTTAATTATGGTTCGAAGATCACTTTGTGATAATGTGTATGAAAAAAACAAAAGACAGGTAAACATAATTAGATAATCTTTAGACATAAAAAGAATTAGTGTTCGATTATCATTTGGTGATTTGTTATATATATATATATA
>Ga0214545_1001773_pt1 | contig 41061 bp, 22 predicted proteins | sample CNSS4metaG_FD_160064 | JGI IMG/M metagenome (GOLD analysis project Ga0214545, IMG submission 160064) | Root nodule microbial communities from cowpea collected in UCLA plant growth center, Los Angeles, California, USA - CNSS4 | ecosystem: Host-associated > Plants > Roots > Nodule | place: USA... | reverse complement strand
ATATATATATATCCATAAGTTCCGTAAATGAATTTTCATATTAAACAAAATTTATGTTTGATATGAAATTAAATATATATAGAAAGAAATCATGTGTGAACATTGATTAGAATAACGTAAATGTACTCAAAATTATTAGAATAATGTATTCGCCTAATCAATATTAATTCGTTGCCATCTATATATACTCATTTGGCATAAAAAGAAAATCACATGCTCCTTATTAATTTTGCGTGTACATATGTTGTTCTTGAAAATTACATTTGTTTTTGGTAACGAAAGTGATGTTATTAAATGGAAGGAAATGAACATATATCCCTATATACTAGGCAAACGAAAAAAGAAATAAAACAGAGTAGTAATAATAATAATAATTAATGTCATATAATACAATAAAAACTTAGAGAAATACAACTTTATGAGAAAAAGTCGAAAGCAAAAAAAATTATTGTGTCTACTTTTATGCAATTGTCAAATAACATAGTCTAAAGCCAAAAATTTTGTCTATTTACAATTTTATGACGAGATAATTGAAACCTATAATTCAAATTTTTTGTAATAAATATTATATTATTTTTACATAATATATGAATTATTACTATTTATTTTAATTTTAAATTTGACTACGACACGACATGAACAAATTTAATAAACAAAGAACTTTATTTAAAAAAGATTTTGAGTTTACGTTATATATATATATATATATATATATATATATATATATATATATATATATATATATATATATATTCCATATTCCTATCACAACTCTTAAAAACTTATTGAACATGAACTAATTCAGCACATATAGTTATTATAGTGAGTTCATCAAATTTTGGCTCAATAATTTAAATTTCGTATAGTTGTTACATAATTTCATAAATATTAAATGAAGATGCTCAAAGAGTTTCAATTTCTTAAAGATTACACAACTGGATTTTAATTTATCTAAACCTAAAATTAGGGTATGATAGTGAAACTTAGGGGAAAAAAACTCAGTAGTACAAAAGAAATTTAAACATATTTTCATTACATAGATATCAAAAATATTATTTAACATGTAGTTTTACTGAGTCGAAATTTATTTTCTTGATTTTATCTTTAATTAATTACGGCACAACTCGCTCTTTTGTAAATTTTATATTTTTTTATCTTGTCAATTTTATTTTTTAAAATTAAATAAAACAACATTAAACATCACTTTCACTTCCTATGTAATCTTTTTAAATATATATATATTTTAAAAGAAAAGGAAGGTTTATATAGAACATTAGAGAAGTTGTGTCCATGTAACATAAGAGTATACGAAGAAAATATGTTAATGTAATTTATTGTGAAAAAGAATATCAAAAGTCTTCATTACATTGTCATAGAATCTCACCACCATTCTCTCTTGTTAGAAATAGCCAACTGAGTTGACTCACCAACCAACCATGGCAACCACCAAATTAACCCTTCCATGGAAAGTTCGCTTGTCCATTTTCGTCCTCTCCGCTCTCAGCGACGCCTCTCGCCGCTCCAACGGCACCTTCAACCGCCGCATCTTCAATCTCGTTGACCGCAAGGCCCCGCCCAACCCCAACGTCGTTAACGGCGTCTACTCCTCCGACGTCACCGTCGACCCATCACGGAACCTATGGTTCCGCCTCTTCATCCCCTCCATCTCCTCCGCCGTCTCTGCCGCCTCCCTCCCAGTCTTCGTCTATTTCCACGGAGGCGCCTTCACATTCTTCAACGCAGCCTCAATTCCCATAGACGCCTTTTGTCGCCTCTTCTGTCGCTCCCTTAACGCCGTTGTTGTCTCCGTTGACTACCGCCTCACCCCGGAACACCGTTACCCCTCCCAATACGACGACGGCCACGACGTCTTAAAATTCCTCGATCAAAACAGTACCGTTTTGCCAAGCATTGCTGACGTCAGCAAGTGCTTTTTGGCGGGTGATAGCGCGGGTGCGAACTTGGCACACCACGTGGCGGTTCGGGTTTGCGAAGACAAGCTCCGAACCGTGAAAATTATCGGGTTGGTTTCGGTTCAACCGTATTTCGGAGGGGAAGAACGAACTGGTTCCGAACTCCGATTAAACCGGGTTCCGGTCCTTTCATTGAAAATGACCGATTGGCACTGGAAGGTGTTTCTGCCAAACGGGTCGGATCGCGACCATGGAGCGGCTAACGTAAGTGGGCCCAATACGGTGGATATTTCGGGCTTGGATTACCCGAATACGATTGTTTTTTTGGGTGGGCTTGACCTGTTACGTGATTGGCAAATGAAGTATTACGAGTGGCTAAGGAAATCAGGAAAAGGTGCAGAGTTAGTCGATTATCCAAACGCATTTCATGGTTTTTACTTATTTCCTGAATTGCCCCTCGCTCGTCTCTTCTTTTCTCGATTGAAGGAGTTTGTGACCAAGCAAATCTCAAACATGAATTGAAGCTTATGTTGATATAAAAGAAATAAAAGTGACTACATTGAAAAAATAACTTTAGTAGATCCATGAAAGGATTTTCATTTTTTACCTCTAAAATAAAATTTGAAAATTTTATTTTATAAATCTGGTTTCTTTGCTGAGTTTGCTGGTATTGTCCTCTGTTGAACATTAAAAATATATTATTTTAGTACTTTAAAGATAATTTTAATATATTTTAAGATTATTGATTATCAGCGTATTTTTGAAGGTACAACAAAAAAAATAGAGAATTTAAACTCAAATTTTATTTATCATGTTACTCATTCTCTATGTATCAAACTCAATTAAGAAAGTAACTTTATTTATTTTTCATTTTAAATTAAATAATAACTGCTAGTTACATGACACTAATAACAAAATTTAAGTAAATTACAACCCCCATTTCTAATGTAGCTCTTTATTAATTTTGTTTCCAGTTTAAACAATTTTGTTTAATAAGATTGTTGTAGTTTAGTAATAGAATTATTCTAACCCATTTCAAATGTTAATTAAGAAGATTTCATAGTATTTGAAATAATCATTTTATCAATATTTTAGGTCCATTTCATCTTGTCGCACAAAACAAGAAGAAATCATAAATATTATACACTAAAGGTTGTAATAATGTATAATAGGAGATTATTTTTATAACTTGTTTTTAAAGAACGTTTAGGAAAATAATAACTTTATAAATAATTTGAAATTATTCTTTACAAAAAAAAAATAGTGATTGAAACTCTTGGGTCTACTTTTATATAATTGTTGTACTATATGGAGAATTGTTGTAAGGCTCATGAAAATTCTGTTTATGAAATTCTGTCCTAAAGTAAAGGGTTGCCCTTGTAATTGGGCCTAGGGCTGGCCCAAGTGACAAAACTGAACCCTAATCTGACTAACGCTTCCACTCTCTCATTCTCACAAATTCAGCCGTCATCTCTTCCCCCCCCCCCCCTCTCATAGAAAGCTCTGCTAGGGTTAGGTCCCTGCCATCTTCAAGCTAGCTCGAAGCTGTTTCCTACTCCATCTGCTCCGTTCGTTCCTTGAGCTGCTGTGTTCTCACGCTTGGCTGCCAAAGTTTCCTTAATCCCTTTCCAGGTAAGGGAAGCTAGAACCCTCCAAAATGTTTGAAATGTTTGTGGTTATTGGTGTTGGTCTTGCGTTTGATTGCATTTTGAGCACTGTTATGGATGTATAAGATGATTGGATCATTGTTCGGTTTGCTATGTTGTCCACTGCAGGAGAAAATAGTGGCGAGGATTGTTAAACTCGCCTAAGCGGGCATGTCTCGCCTAGGCGAGGTTAACAGGGGCTCGCCTAAATGTTTCGCCACGAAGGGTCGCCCAGGCGACCCACGGTGATTTTGAGCGAGCGAGCATCTCGCCCAGGCGAGAGGGGTCTCGCCTAAGCGAGATCTCGCGTGTGTTTCTGCTCCATTTCTCGAGCCCTCGCCTAGGCGAAGGGGGCTCGCCTAAGCGAAACCCTTCAGCCTGAGCAAGGGGCTAGGCGAGACAGGGTGCTGTTTGGATGCTTGTTGGTTCTTTGATGATTGATATTGGTTGAGTATGAATGTTATGATGAGAAATATGTATGTACTGGAGTATTAAGTAAGTTTGGTACGATTCATGAATTATAAATGATGGGTTTGGTATGAGTATTGGCATGTGAAATAAATGAGTTTGGTGTTGTTAAAGTGGCATGATAATGAGATGAGTTGGATTCTATGTACATGGGTGGATTATGATGAGTTGGAATGGGTTGGATCTGGAAATGCGAAAGGTAACGGCTTTAAAGGTTGACATAACGAATGTATCATTGTATGGTGAATATTATTTGACTGTATAATCGTATTTTTGTCTGTGTCAGCGCATAATTCCTTGGGGTCTCTATGTGAGACTTTTAGGGTCGCGCTTCAGTGGTCAGAACGTAATTCTATGACCCCTATTAGTGGGTGTTCATGGTGGTGCTCCATCTGTATAACTAGGTAAGGATTCAAGGTAAGGTTGCATCCTGACACTTTGAGGAGTCAGTTAGTCTCACCTAGAGCGGACTGACTCCTGTGGTGAGAGTAGCAGGAGGCCTGAAATTCATTAAGGGCTAACCTTGTGGTGAGGGAAAATTGATCCATCGTAACACTTATAACACATAGCTCGGGGGTGAGCAGCTCGGGGGCGAGCAGAGGTATCCACCACAAGTGCGGGCATCCGCTGAATCCGACCAAGTTATACGTATCCGGATGAGTCGAGTCGTAGTGTATTGATTGAAAAGTCATAACATGCTTGGTTGTCGTATGAATATTGGATGGTGAAAGTATATTTGACTGTATGATGAGAATATTGTTGGCTCTAGCTTACCCTGTTTGTTGTATGGTTGTCTTGTATGTGGTTCTTCTTTCTTGCGATGATCATCAATTTGATTGATGGGAGCAGATGGACGAGGTTCTCGTGGCCAACAAGGGAATGGTGATTTCACTGCTTAGCCATCTGGGTTGGACTTATTTTCTTCATGTTTTCTTTAGGGCTATGGCCCATGTATCACTTTATGCATTTCTACTCTACACTCTTTATTAGGTTTGTATTCAGTTTTCCTTTGGCATCGTGGTGTGCCCGGTTTTTTTTGTAGGGGTTGTATTTAGAATCCCAGGACTACGCTACATTGTTATCTCTGTGTGACGTTTCCTTCAATTTACGCATTAAATTAAATGGGGCGTTAAGCATTAAATTAAATGGGGCATTACAATTGTAATATAATTTATGACTTTATCACAATTTTATTGCCGACAAATCCTACGAGGATCATTAAATTTTATGATATTCAATAGTTGTATATCATTTCAAGAAATGAAATCTATTGGTGTATAGATAAATACCGACTAAACGTGGAACGTGAATAGAAGGACAATTTGACATGTTAAGTAATTGCATGTTATGGTAATAGAAAAATTGTAATCAAATACTACTAAGATGGTTGGGTAATTATAGAAGTGTTGATAATGTGTGATTATCGTTGTATTGTCTAATATAATTTGGTAATATTTATTTAAAAAATTCTTCTTCTTTACTTTTATATGTTAAAATATTATTGTTTCAATATGTGTAAGAGATTTATGTTGTTTACGAAGTCAGAATAAGAATCATTTTAAGTATTTTTTTTTTTATCAAGTGATGAATTTTGACTTAAATTTTTTAAGAAACAAAATAATATACTAAAAATTTATATATTAAATATTATTGTCACTGATTTAATAAAAAAGAATACATAATTTATAATAGTTATAACTATAAACAAAATTACACATCTTTAAATGATTGTTCATCGTTTTTTCATATTTTTTAATTCATCAATAATTAAATCATAACTAAATTTTTCAGCTATTGTTTATTCAACGTAAATAACCATATTATTTGCAAAATGTTTATCTTCCATTTCATTAATGAGCATAAATTGATTCAAAAGTCTTCATAAGCTTTCATTTCATTATTATGCGATGAGCAATCATATTATCTTGTTTTCATCATCACCTGTACTTTCTCTTTTATCAATTTTTAAAAAATGAATTTATTCTTTTATTTTTTTTCATCAATATACCTACTTAAAAAAGAAGTTTAAGATTAAAAAATAATTTATCATAATCTAATAAAAAATTGTGACATATAATTGCTAAAAAAACTATAATGATCATGTCACAATTAAAAACCGGTTATGAAAAATCAAATAATACATTACTTGTTTTTCTATATTCATAAAAATAGAATATACAAAAGGGTCATGAGATAAAAAAAATAGTGTAAAATATTAAACAAATATTTCACTATTAAGTGAGACAAGAGGGTTGCCTTTTTTTTCTTTAGGGGTGTATTATCATAAGAAGATGGATTTGAAAGAGAGTGTAGGGATGAATTTAGGTGAACTTGAATGGTTGGATGTGTGTGTTTCTTTGAATAAATTTAGAGGGTAAATGAGTGGATTTAGAGATGAACTTTGTGAAAGTTAGAGAGTGATTTAAGTTATGGATAGATTAAAAAAAGTTTTAATAGATAGAATTTAAAGATTACTAAAATACCCTTGATGATAAAAATAAAATGAAATGATTATTGGATGAGTTGAAAATATAAAAATTTAATAAATTGTAAAAAGATATAATAACACACATTCTTGGAATTTAAGAATGAAATTAAAATTTTTACTTTTTTTTTTTGTTTTCAAGTTCAAAATATATTGAACAATAACACAAACAATACCACACACAACATCGGTTACACACACGCAAAACACCGGTTAGCACACCAGTTAAACACACACAACATCGGTTAACTGATGTTCCACCTACACACATTGAACCACCAACACATACATAAGCTTCACTGCTCTCACACACATGGACCTTTACCACCATCCGAGAAGAAAACTCATCTACATGTTAAGGTCGAAAAGCTTCAAGCACAAAACACAACAGTTCAATACGTATGCTCTCTCACTTCCAAGGTTCATGACGATTCCACCAACACGCACAAACCCGCAAAGGGTCATATTTAATGGCAACGAAGGTCCATAGTTCAAGATAAATCTTTGGCACCAAAGCAAAAGAAAAAGCACGTGACAGGGTCAAAATGATAAAATGTCATAGGATACCCTCAAACAAACACGTTCATTTTTACTATTCATCTTCGGTAACTCCGGTAAACAATGTTATCGCTACAAACGAACACAGCATAAGAATGGAAGAAAAGATATGAAAAATAAACATAAAAATAATGAGTTTTTGCCTTCTTTTTTTCTTCGGTAACAAAAGAAAACATGTAAGCCTAAGAGATGAATAGTGAAAAACTCAAAAGACAACAAATGAGAAAACAAAAAATATCTTAATAATTTTTCTTTATTGAATTTGATTTTATATTTTATTATTTATTAACATTAAATGTTCTATTTTATAAAAAACAACATACGAAAAAAATACCTAATTTAATTTTTATTAATTTTTCAGTATACTACTACCTAATTTTAAAAAATACATATAATTTAAATAATTTTAAAATATATAATTTAAAAAAGTTTTAAAAAGTTTGGAGGTCCCACTGCCCCTTCTAATATTTATATAAAAAATATATTAGAAAGATTATATATTCACTAATAATCCATCCCAATATCAATCAACAAGTATATGATTCATTAAAAAGTGTAACACTAACACCAAATCAGTTTTGATATAAAAACATGTAGAGTTACTAAGTTTTTTCTTTATTAGGTTTTAAACCACGACAGCACTTGTGTTTTTGTGTTTTTGCTGAAGCTGAACACAGAAGAAAATGAATCAATGAATCATTTTGTCGTCAAGAAGTTTAATTATTGTTTTTTTACTTTTACATGCAATAATTATGCATGTGTACTTTTTATGCATCACTACTTTTTCATAAGACTTTGGGACTTGGGTTGCTGGTGCATTATCATATCGAGAAAACATGGGAAAATACCAAACATTAAGGGTTTGTTCACTTGGGTAGATGGGTTTGAGAGAGGGAGATATGGGTTTGAATGAATTTGAGAGTGAAATGTGTGTTGTTTTTTTGAAGGGATTTAGAGGTGATTGTGAATGAATTTGAAAGTAAAGTTTGTGAGAGTTTGGGAATAATTTGATTGATGTGATAGATAAAAGAAATGTTTTAATATATAAAAAAAGTGAGATTACCATTTTACCCTTTAAGTAATAAGTAGTATAAATTAATATTTGTATTAATTAGAATTATTTTTAAAATTTTTATCTAATACTACAAATAAATTGCAAAAATAAATAAAATAAATTAACTTTTTTCATAGTATTGTAGCAACACATTGAACTCCACCACCAACTAGTACGTGCCTTCATTAGTGGACAAGCACACAAAATCTCTATTTCAAAATCAAATGCTTTATTAGGGTCAAACATGTAATTGCATAATAAATATACATTATTTCCCTTCTTTTCTCTTCATCTGATCGAAGATGGTTGTTACTCTCTCTCCCACAAATCCGTCTCAGCATATCACTCCAAATCTATCGAAACGAACGCCTCTTCCACTCGCTTTTCAATCCTCGTCTACAGAAAATATCTCCAAACAAACACAGCCTAAAGATATGGAAGAATAGAAAACATAAAAACTGAGAACAACTATTACAAGGTATTAAATAATAAATAATCATAAAAACATATAGTAGTCTCTCATCATGATACTTAAGATAATTTTTTCAAGATATAAATAAGCTGAATGTTTGAACTTCTTGAATAATGATTATTTTTAAGTAACTCAATATTTATATATCATCAAATGAAATAGATTTTGATTGGTATCTAGATAAGTACTGATCAAACGTGGAATGGAAATAGAAGCCTAATTTGACACATTAATTAATTACATGTTATGGTAATAGAAAATTTTTAACACGAAATGCAACTAAATTATAAAGGTGTTGATAATGTGTGATTATTGTTATATTGTCTAGTATAATTTGGAAATATTTATTTCAAAATCTTCTCTTTTTTTAACTTTTATTTTTATGGTATATATGTTAAAATATTATTGTTTTAGTATGTATATTGTTTAGCAGTTGAGATTAAAATCACATAAAAATTTTAAAATATTTTTAATAATAAAATTGTAATAAAATTTCAAATTTTAAAACAAACAATTTCTTAAATGAAATTATTGATCACCGCGATGATAACTTAATATATTTGAAGTAGGAAGGATTATTAATATAAGATTAACTAATTATATTTATGTTAAGAATTCATATTAAAAATATCATATACTCACTAATAATCCATCCCAACCCATCAACAAGTAAAAGTGTAGACTTACTAAGTTTTATTGGTGATATTTTGTAAGGACAGGAAAAAATTCATGTATGAATCTTTCTGCAACGCAGGATACGATTAAAAGAAGACTAAAGTTCCAAACTATTTAATAAAAAATAAAACCAACAAAATTTGTAATTTTTCATGAATCACAACTAATAATAGAACCATGCTAAAAATATAATATTTGTGAGAGTATTGCAAGGAATCATTTTCGTGAAAAGTTATTTATTTAGTAGTTCAAATCTGCTCAAAGCAAAGTCGATTATTTCTAGCAAGTTCAAAAATAAAAATCACAAGAATTGTCGCAATTGTCACACATACACCGCCGTGTAATTCCCAGAAACATAAACTAATCAAGAAAATCCAAGTTGAAACAAAATGATCTCTTCGCAGCATTATCCATTCAGTTCCCCAGTGGAAGACAAACAAATGATCAATGCAAATATCTTGAAAGAACATAAGAACCATCTTCTATTTGGAGTTCTTACTGTTCACTGCTTCCTTCAGCTTCCTCCCTAATGCAAATGCCAGAGGAGGAGGCACAGCATTACCAATCTGTCTGTGCTTGTGAATGATATTGCCAGAAAATTTATAGCTATCTGGAAAACCCTGCATTCATTATAGATGAAAATATGCTTAGCTATATAGATTATACCAAAGCAGGAGAGTTTTGTAATTAGCTATAAAGGATTATTATGCTCATTAGCTAATCATAGAAACTAATTTGTTGGATATTGCTATTAAACTTGACCAGAATTATCTGTAACAATTCAAAACTAATAGAAATTTCAATTATCAAACCAAGAGTTATCAACTTACTTGAGATCGAGCACACTCACGAACAGTAAGAATCCTATCTTGGTCAGGGTGGAAGCACATTCCAACCTTCCCCATTGGTTGAGGGTCTGTAATGGAAGTTGGGAAATTCCCTTGCCAATCCAATCTACCAAATAGTCCCTTCCATTGATTGTGACGCTTAGCCGTGTTGGGCAAGCACCATGGTATCAAATCAACAACTTGTCCATTAGACAATGTTACCTGCATTTCATAAGGTTTCACAGATTAGATAGGCCACAAATTGCTGTGTTAAAAGTTCGTAAGAATTTAGCTCCACCTTTTCCTGCGGAAGATCACGCCAATCACAACCTGGCCTCTTGGGAATTTTCTGGCATCGAATCAAGTTCAATTCGTTCATCTCCTTGGAAATATGATCAGTCAAGACAATCATCTCACCACGAATTTTCTTTTGAAACCATGATACAGGGTCATTTTGATACTGCACAACATAAAACAAAGGCAAATAGTGAGTGAAAAATTTAAGAATGGAAAAATATGTGACATTTATATTTCCTATTTACATACCTCCATGTTTCCTTTTGAGGCTCCATTGCCCACTGCTGGGAGATCACCAATGGTATCTTTAACAGTTATTGCACGTAACGGAGCACCATTTGCAGTACTACGGACAGCAGCATAATGAACATTTTCAGATAATGTGATCTTCAACTCAGGGGCCGAAAATACATGCATTGGTTCTGGCCACTCTGGAAGCACATCATCAGGACAGGCTGCCCATATGAATGCCCTTTTTCTTGATTGGGAAACCCCAAATGCTCCAGCCTCAAGGATACCAAACCTCACCTTTTGGACAAGTAAATCATACATTTATTAGTTCATCGAAGTTCTATTTCTCAAAGGAATGCAATTACTCAAGGAAGAAAGTTGCAGCAATTTTACCTGATAACCCATCTCAAGAAGTGAAGCCAAGGCTAAACGGAATGTCTGCCCTTTATTGAAAGACACAAAGTTCCTCACATTCTCCAATAAGAAATATCTTGGCCGGAAATAATCAGCAAAGGATAAGAATGCCAATATCATCTCACACTGGACTTTACTCCAACTGCTCTGGTTAAACCTATTCATCCCAGAGAAACCCTGAAGCAAAAGCAACAGATTATTGAACAATTACCCAATAATATATTCATCAGAAAAATATACAAAAAAAGTCAACAGCTAGAGAGACCTGGCATGGAGGACCCCCATTTATGAAATCAACTTCTCCAGGCATTGGTAAACTACTTCTCTCACTCTCATCAAGCTTTGCAGCCAACTCTGCAGCCTCAGTCGTTGAGATACAATCATCTATGTCCCCACACTTCTCCATTACAGCCCTACATTACAAAAAATCAACCAAGTCACTTAAACAGGTTCGACACCATTCAACATTTAGGCCTGGAACAGTTAACTGAATGGGATTATTTACCTAAGAATAACATTGCAATTGTTAATAAAGACTAAAGCATCAGGATGATTAGCTTTAAATGCATCACCAGCAGGCTCTTCATACTCGATAGCCCATTTAGTTGATGAAACACCTGAACCATTTTAGCAATAAAATACACGTTATATTATGCATTGGTAGCAGATACAATATGGTTTTCTTCTTGCTATAATAACGTAGTTAAGATTACCTGACTGCTCCAACCCCTCTGATAAACCACCACAACCAGCAAAAATGTCCAAGGTGGCTAAACGTTTTTCATTTAATGTTTTTCCCTCCTTAGAAGACTCTGAATCGTCATCTCCCTCTTTACATTTTCCTTTTCTCTTTCTAGTAGCAGCATCTGATGTTCGTCCAGTTGAATATTTTACTTTTATGTGAGCTGGCAACTGTCAAGTAATTGAAAAAAAATAATAGTTAATTACCGAATGTGAAATTGATGTCATGAAAAATAATAATGATGACGATAGTCTTTATCTTATGCTAAACTAAAACCTTTTATTTCAATCACAAAATATAACGACAGATAGAAGATTTATATAAAGCATTTACAATGACTTAAAACTTTTGGATTGAATTTTAATCTACACAACAATCCATAAAGCAATCATTGCTAGCCAATAGTAAATCGTAGACTCTATATCATAAATATCAACATATTGGAAGACTTATCCACTGGATTAACAAGCATATTGCCTGCTTGTATATTAGGTACAAATACGCAATACCTTTTTCAGTGACCCAGTGGCAGGATCATACAAGAGCTCGCAGAAAAATACATTTTGGAACATTCCGGGGGCACTTTGTTCAGGAATATCACTCTTCTTTCGGACTTCACATTTCCCTTCTATTGAATCTACTGAGATTATATGCGTTTCATCACTATAATACACCTGAATTATAAATATGAAATACAAGTCAGTACAAAAACTTATACATGAAATACACAAAGTAGAACCAATAGTAGAAATAGAGCAGCAATATGCACAAATAGCAGTTCACTTATTACAGCCAGATGAAGCATGGATGACTCAAGAAAAATAATATTATAAAATTCACATAATCATGCTATGTAAGACTTATAGCTTATACCTCCTGTATATCAGAGCAGTATGCCTTCTCATTTGATACATCTTCTGGTCGATAGAACCTCCTGATTTTGACTTGTGTAGATTTTATTTCTGGATGTTTTATTTCCATTTTAAGCACAATCTCTAGCACTTGACACACAACATAAGCTTTCAGTCCCACATTCCTGCCGCTCTTATGAGTTCCTTGCTCGATCTTTTCCTCAAATTCAAAGGGACTTACATAAACAAAATCATTAAGGGAATACTCGATTCCTTTAAATAGGAAACCAGACTTGGAGGAATTTACATTGAAAATATTCTTCGCCTTTTCATCGTCGTGTATTTTGCAAGAGGAGCAAATACCAGAGCCTTGACCCAAAGTATCAAATGGAAGGCTAAAGAAAGCGCCTCTTTCAGGCCAGTACAGGCTTTTACAATAATATTCAGTAGGTAGTCCTTTCTTCTTCCTTTCTTCTGCTCTAGCCCTGTCAGCCCTATCAGCAATGGCATTATCCTTTCGATGCTGATGCCCCCAAGGCCTTTTTCGAATATTTACAACAACTGTTTGCTTAACATCCTGCAGTCCCAGATCCCTACACTCATTAGTCAAAAACACCTCTCTCTCATTAGCAGCATTGCCAATAACAGTATGACAACCATGCTGCATCATCCTACCATGGAACATTTTTCTTCCATTCTTCGACTCAAACATATACTCAACACAATACATGTCTGGAAATTCATCTGCTCCATCAACTTCCACTAACACGAATTTTCCTACAGAAATAACTTCCCCATTAATTATTGCCTGCTTATAAACAGGATATCCAGAACTAGTCTTCCCTTCAGGTTTTCCTTCCCATGTTATTTCAGCATTACCCGAAAATGTTTTGGTTTGCTTTGAATCTGAATGCCTCTTCGAGGTTCCATCCAAAAGTATTGGCTCCTCTTCGTTGTCCTCATCTTCATTTTCCTCATGGTCTTCCAATTCATCCTCTTCCTTTAACTCACTGACAGCCCCCTCTTTTTGATTTTCTGCCAAGTGGTTTGAGTAATACTCTCCCCATATTCTATTGATTAGCTTTGTTGTTGTCGCTTGCATAGCTTTCCTCTTGGAAACAACAAGACCTACAGCTGCTCTAGGATTTAAGTTTGCTTCGATCCTTGGCTGATTTTTCTTCTTCTTCACTAACCATTTGGTATGGTGTCGCTCTTCCATTTTGTTTGCAAGACCAGTCACAAATGGACACTTTCTGATCTCAGAATCAGGAAATACTGCAAAAAGTTGCAGAATAATCTGTCCGTGGACAACAACATATCTCTCAACAGCCAATGGATCAGAAGAAATGTAAGAACCATCATTCTGACTAAACTCAGATACTTTTTTTATGACATCTCCAAAGGAAAGTCGTGATACTCGGCTCTGTTCCTTCAGTAAAGTAATAATGGCTATAGCAAGCCTTGCAGTTTTCAACACTGTCTCATACCAAGGAGCATACTGCTTTGCTGGTTTACCAAGTCTGTACCTGAAAAAAGTGACGTATGAATGAGTCTGGTTGTCATTCTACATACTAATTGTATTTATTTAGAACAAGATTATTATTAGATGAAGTTATATACAGTATTCACATATGTTTCATTAATAAGATATGACAAGATCATCCAAACAGCTTTTTTGAGACAATTTGGTTACAACATATTGTATTTGACAGTTTGCTAACAGGTTCATTGGAAACATAAACAATATTTGGACAAGAGGCATCATACCAGCCCATATCTGTTCGGATGGATATGAAAATCATCAATGATCCAAATTCTATCATCCATTCCTTTATGGCACTCAGATAAATTGGTATTCCATCAAAAGTCTGTGGTTCTGAACTAGTGGAAGAAGATTGGCCAACCTCAGTTTCAAGATGGAACCCACTTCCATCATCTAATTTCATTACACCTGAACCAAAGATTGCAACATCCATGTCCGAACAAGGTTTCATAGGAAGAAGTTCCAAGGAAACCAATCTTGCGTCTGAATTGTATAAAGACCAATTATGAAGTATGTTTCGAGGAAGATCATCAACATTATACTGGTCATAGTCATCACCACAAATTATAAACTCGTCTGTTTCTTGAAGAGAGGTTCTGTAAAAAGCAGGGAGAGGATAATCATTGGCAATTTCATCTTCATTAATTTTGATATAGTATTTGCTTGATTTGTGATTTTTCGGCTGCTTCAGAGATTTCCAATACTCTTCTTCTTGGAGCAACCGTGCTAACTTTGAATCTTTTTTTTTAACATTTGGTGAATCAGAATCCATCTGATTCTTGTTTTCTTCATCTCCACTTCCTGAGCCAATCCTTAAACTCCCATTTGAGGGCATTAAATGCATATATGCATCCTGCTTCTTAGCCTCATCTCTAAGAGCAATAAGAGCAGCGATATCTGCAAACATCATGTCATTTGTCTTGGATGTCATGTCCAAACCAATGAGTTGCTCATAAATGAAATCACCCTGATAAATAACATAATCCTTTATAGATGCAGTTCCAGAAAAGCATTTGCTACCACTCATAGACCGTGCCATGCCAGCGAGTAGCTCATCAAGACTTATACTAGGGTCACCCCCCGAGGACTTTGTAAGTTTTTTATATACCTCAACACATGCACGAGCCTTTTCAAAGAAAAAATCATAAAACTTTTTGTAACTAGCAGCAGGTTTCTGACAATCATAATCAGCAACATCAGTGGAAATCCATATCACTGGAGAACCATCTTCATATCCAGATATGTCCCAAGATTCAATACGACCGAATCCTTCACACTTAACCCCTTTCTCTCTTTTCTTGCCTGTGCTTGCTTCAAGCGGCAATACAACTCCAGTAATATATAAATCGATAAATTCAAGCATCTCAAGATGTTGTGCTTTACCCTCTTGATCATGAAGGATAAACTCTGTAATTCGTCTATTTGGGCGACCATCATCTTGTCCAGCAGTCATACTGACAGCTACAATTTCTTCATCTACAGTCTGATCCTTCTTTGTTTCAATGAGACAAGACTTATCCGATATTGAAAAGGATTTCTCTTTCAAATCTTTACACGCTGCGGCACGTTTTGGCATTTTGCGTGGAGCTGGAGCCTGCTCACCGCTCTCTGCCAAACTTCGTTTCTTTTGTTTGTTTTTAGCCATAACTTCTCCTTCTCCTTTGGAAAGAGCAAAATCCTGTTTACCCTTGGTGTTCTTCACACCTAATTCAAACACCAGAAAAACATAATGAGAAATTTACAGAGAAAATAACAACTATAAAGACAACAACAAAGGTCAATCAGACAAGTCGTACATCAATAAGTGCCTTAACATGATCACTGCATTGATGGCAGAACATGATTAAAGAAACAATAAATTTCTCTAATATGAAATCTACCCACAGAAATTATCAACATGGGCCAAGGTCAAATCTGCTATATAGTCTCTTAGCCAAAGTCAGAATCATGATAAAGTCAAAAGATCGAATATTTCACACAAAAATCCCTAAAAATCGGAAATAGATATTTGAAAAAAAATCAATTATGAACTAACATAACACTTAAAATCTTGTGATATGAGAAACAACATCCCCTTCTAAACAGTGACACGAAAACAAAAATGGTATCTGAAACAGTTTCTACAAATGGTAATGAAAAAGGGGTAAAATCAATTGTGAAATCAATAATACAGAAAAAAGAATATGCATGCTATGAGACCAAAATTCGCACCCGAGACAGTAGTAGTCAACTAGACACAGAACCAAAAGACAGTAAAATGAAATCAAACAGAATATTAAGGAAAACAATAAAATGGTTAAGACCTGGTTCTGAGGAATCCAGAAGAGAAGCACAACCCATATCTTGAATCCTCTAATTTTATTTTTCTTACAAATGGTTTGTGTTTTATGACACTCACTGTGTCTGAAAAATCTTATGAGGTTATTTCAAGGTGACTTTTTTCAATTCAGGGTATTGCTTTTGGCGGGGATGAAAATATGGGAAAGGAGGGTTTTTTTGGCGCCCATGATCCCTCAAACTACTAAAACCTTAGAAAAAACAAATGAATAAATGGAAAAGAATGTCCACATCCCTTTTAAATTTTCATTTCGTCATTACCAAGATTAGATGATAAAAAAAGTTTGAATTTTTATTTTTTTATCATGATTTTTATAATAATTATCTTTTTAATAAATAAGTACCTTATAATTTGTTCATAAATTTTCACTTTTTAATTTATATTTTTTTTTAAACATACAAAAATGATTACAAAAATTAAAAATGGTCATTATGAATTTTTAAATTAACCGTTATAAATTATATATAAAAATATTAATATAATAACGCATTATGTTTTTTAAATATTATATTTAAAGCATCTAATTTAATAATATTTAAAACTATGTATCAACTTTTTTATTATTTTATTCAGTATAATCATGTTTTTATTTTATATAATTTATGTATTACGTTTTTTATCAAATATCATTTTCTATTTTAGTTATAGGATTATATAGTTACTTAATGATTTGTCCAAATGTTTTAAATAATGATTAACTAATTTAATTACATCTTACATTTTTTTAATGGGTAATTAATTTAAACGGAGTAAAAAATAATAAACAAAACAGAAAGTTATGTTTATCCCAAATCTAGAATAAAATAAAAAGCATAATTATAAAAAACTGTTAACTTATTTTTTAACTTTAAATATTTATAGTTTTATTTAGTTTGTTTTTGTAATTAAGGTATGTAATTAATGTTTACTTATTTAAACAGGATGTCAAGAGGGGACAAATCACATGCAAAAAGAGAAATGGACAAAACCAAATGTAAGAAAAATCTACAAAATCCAGAATACAAACCTCTAGGTCTTCCTCTGCTCTTTTTTATTGTACTAAGAAGATCAGGTGGGATGAGATTTGAACTATGAGTAGAATCTAGAATACGAACTTGTTCTACTCTTTTTCTCTGTACTAAGAAGATGAGGAAGATGGGGTGGATGAGATTTGAACTATGAACATAAGATGGATGGGATAAGTTCAGACTATGAGTAGATGATGGGTCTGAGGGATTTCAGTTCACAGTCTTGCAGCTCTGGCTGCGCAAGCCTTTACACTCAACTTTCACACTCTTTCAAAAAAGGTAAGTACACAGCAGATCTGGCGGCACAAACCTTTTCACTCACAGCTTTCACACTATCTCAGAAAAGGAAACTATGCAGGAAAACCTAACTTTCCCTGTTTTATTGCATATGTAATGGGCCTGCAAGTTGGCCTGTCCCACCTTATCTGTGTGGCCCGACAAGTTGACAGGCTAAACGGGCCAAAATCTTATGGGCTGATGAACTCAAAAGATATCAAAACTTACCATAAATCAGTTGGGTTGACGGACTGGCCTATAAGATCCAACCCACTTTATCATCCATAAAGGTATGTAATATAAAAATAAATATTTCATTAAATTAACCTTTTAACTTAATTTAAATAAAATAAATATATAAATTACTTTTATTATTTCAAAGTAAACCATCGCAAAAAAACATGTAAAAACAATTGTGATGAATTTTAAATATTTTTTAATGTTATTTAATAAAGACATTTAAAAACTATTACAAAGCTCAATCATTTAACCAGGTTATAAGGTAACTTTAATTATTTTAATTCATTAATTTTTTATTTGTTAACACCTAAGAAACATTTTATCCAACACTCTACCATTTTATTCTTTTGAAATTAATGCAATATCATATAACTAATCTTGTTTTAATTTAACATTGTTATTGTAGTGATAGTTGGAAAAGAAATCGTTCTAGTAAAAAACTAGTTTTGCAATTTTTTTTTAAGATTCATAATTTTTAATTATAAAAATTAAAAGTTAAAGACTAATTTGTTAAATGTATTTATTGGTATATTATATATTATGTGAAATAAAAATATTAGAAAATTTAAAGCATATAATTTTATAATATTTAAAATCATGTATCAACTTTTTTGTTATTTTATTTACTGTAATCATTTTAATATAATTATGTATCCAGTTTTATTTAAAATATCATTATCAACGTTAATTATAGGATTATATAATTACTTGTTAAAACTAATTATGATTTGTCCAAATATTTTGAATCATGACTAACTAATTTAATCATATCTTACATTTTTTTTATCGATAATCAATTTCGACTGAGAGAATAAATATAAGAAATATATATATATATTATGTTATATTATTTAGTTAGGCTTTGATTTGGACTTTAAATTACGAATCTATTTAAACCATATCTAACAATAAAATAAAAAGGATAATAATAAATTAATGTATTTGAAATATTTTTATTATTTTTTGTAAGTAAATTGATTTAGTTTAAAATATTTATAATTTAATTAGTTTGTTTTTGCATTTAAGAAGTATCATTAATGTATATTTAAATACGTTGTCCAAATTAATGAACCAAATTACATGCAAGAGGAATTGACAAAGCCAGATGTAAGGAAAATCAATAAAAACCAAAATACGAATTTGTTGGTGTGAGTGCTCCACTATTTTGCTCCCTCCTAAAAATATATGGATGTGATGAAATTTGGATTATGAGAAGATAGGTGAGAGGAATTCGAGTTCACAGTCTCCTAGTTTTTGCAATGCAAGTCTTTACACTCTCAACTTTCACACTCTCTAATAAAAGGTAAGTATACAGGAAGACCTAACTTTCCTTGTTTTGTTGAATATGTAAAGGATCAACAAGTTAGTCTATCTCATCTTATGTGTGGCCCGACGAGTTGACGGGCTGATCAAACCAAATTCTTATGAACTAACAAGTTTAAAAGATGTTCAAACTTACCTTTAATAAGTTGGGTTGACAGACTGATTTAATCCACTTTATCATCCATATATTTAAAGGTCTTTAATATAAAAATAAATATTTTAGCAAAATAAATTTTTAATTTAGTTTAAATGAAATTAATAAATAAATTACAATTATTAGTTTGTTGCATAGAGTAAAACGTCACACACAAAAAAATGTAAAAACAATTGTAAAAATTTGTAATTACTTTTTAATGTTATTTAATAAACACATTTAAAAACTATCTATAAAGTTTAATCATTTAACAAATTTATAAGGTAACTTTAATTATTTTAATTCAATTAATTTTGAATTTGTTAACATTTAAGATGTACTCTACTATTTTATTTATTTAAAATCAATCAAAAGCTAAAATAACTAATTTTGTTTCATATTTAACACTAACAAATAGTTGAAAAAGAAATCTTAAAGTAAAAACTAGTTTTGAATTTTTTAAGATTCATAATTTTTAAGTATTAAAATTATAAGTTAAAGACTAATTTCTTAAATGTATCTATTGGTTTATTATATCTTATGTGAAATAAAAATATTGTTAAAACTAGTTAATATGTGTGTAGACAAATATACAAAACATAAATAAAACCAATTTTGAAATGTTAAAATTCTTGGAAGCACAGTTATCGCGCGGTGAACAAAAAATGATGATAATTTTATGAAGTTGAGGTTGTATCTTCAAGGATTCATTGTAATGGTCATCTACCGCACAAAAATTTTCGACAATCAAATTAGTTGTTAAAAAGACATAGAATTATAAATTATATTTAAAAATATTATTTTAATTTTCCATTAATTGTTTTTAAATATTATAAATTTAAAGCGTCTAATTTTATAATATTTAAAACTATGTATCAACTTTTTGGTTATTTTATTTACAGTAATCATTTTAATATGATTATGTATTCAATTTTATATAATCTATCATTATCCACGTTAACTATAGAGTTATATAATTACTTGTTAAAATTAATTATGATTTGTCCAAATATTTTGAATCATGACTAACTATTTTAATCATAGCATACACTTTTTTTATCGATAATCAATTTCAACTGAGAAAATAAATTATATATATATATATATAATGTTATTTTATTCGTTTAAGCTTTGATATCGACTTTAAGTTATGAATCTATTTAAACCAAATATAAGAATAAAATAAAAAGTGTAATTATTTAAGATTGTATTTGTAATATTTAATTAATTTTTTTAAGTTCTTAATTAAAGTAGTTTAGTTTTAAATATTTATAATTTTATTTAATTTGTTTCTGCATTTAAGGAGTAGGAGTATCATTGATGTATATTTATTTAAATAGAGTATTAAAACTGGTCAAATTAGAAGCAAGAAGAATTGACAATGTCAAATGCAAGAAAAATCAACAAGGATAAGAATATGAAGTTGTTGGTGTAGTTGTTCCACTTTTTTGTTATGACCTAAAAGATTATGGGAAGTGATGAGATAAGATCAAATTTGAATTATGAGAAGAAGATTGGTGGGAGGGATTCCAGTTCACAGTCTGGCAGATCTGGCAGCGCAAGCTTTTACACCCAACTTTCACACTTTTCAAAAAAGGTCAGAACACAGCAGATCTGGCAGCGCAAGCTTTTACACTCAACTTTCACACTTTTCAAAAAAGGTCAGAACACATCAGATCTGGTGGCCCAAACCTTTTCACTCTCAGTTTTCACACTATCTCAGTAAAGGAAAGTATGCAGGAAGACCTAACTTTCCTTGCTTTATTACAAATGTAACAGGCCAGCAAGTTGGCCCGTCCCACCTTATTTGTGTGGACTGACGAGTTGGCAAGTTCAGCGGGCCAAAATCTTGTGGGCTTTTACACTCAACTTTCACACTTTTCAAAAAAGGTCAGAACAGATCAGATCTGGTGACCCAAACCTTTTCACTCTCAGTTTTCACACTATCTCAGTAAAGGAAAGTATGCAGGAAAAGCTAACTTTCCTTGCTTTATTACATATGTAACAGGCTAGCAAGTTGGCCCGTCCCACCTTATTTGTGTGGATTAACGAGTTGGCAAGTTCAGCGGGCCAAAATCTTGTGGGCTGACGAGTTCAAAAGATATTCAAACTTACCATAGATCAATTGGGTTGATAAACCGACACTTAAGACCCAACCAACTTTATCATCCATATATTTAAAGTTCTATAATATAAAAAATAAATATTTCATTAAATTAACTTTTTAACTTAGTTTAAATAAAATAAATAAATAAATTACTTTATTATTTACCATCACATAAAAAACGCGTAAAAACAATTGTGATAAATTCTAAAAAAAAATTAATGTTATTTAATAAATACATTTAAAACTATCTATAAAGCTTAATCATTTAACCAGGTTATATGGTAATTTTAATTATTTTAATTCAATTAGTTTTTTATTTGTTAACACTTAAGAAACATTTAATCCAACACTCCACTATTTTATTCTTTTGAAATTAATGCAAGATGAGATAACTTATCTTGTTTTATATTTAACATTGTTACTGTAGTGATAGTTGAAAAATAAATCGTACTAGTAAAAACTAATTTTGCATTTTTTTTTAAGATTCATAATTTTTAATTATTAAAATTAAATGTTAAAGACTAATTTGTTAAATGTATTTATTAGTGATAATTTTATGAAGTTGAGGTTGTATCTTGAAGGATCCATTGTGGTGATCATCATCTACCATAAAAAGTTTCTCTTATAGTAAAAAGTAACAAACACGTAGAATCATAAATTATATATAAACTAATATTTTAATTTCCCATTAATTTTTTTAAAATATTAGAAAATTCAATGCATCTAATTTTAATATTTAAAATAATGTATCAACTTTTTCTTTTTATTTACTGTTATCATTTTAATATAATTATGTATTCAATTTTATATAAAGTACCATTATCTACGTTAACTATAGGATTATATAATTTCTTGTTAAAACTAATTATGATTTGACCAAATATTTTGATTCATGACTAACTATTTTAATCATATCATACATTTTTTCACCGATAATCAATTTCAACTGAGAAAAGAAATGTAAAAAATATATATGTATTATGTTATTTTATTCAGTTGGGCTTTTATTTCAACTTTAAATTACGAATCTATTTAAACCAAATTTAAGAATAAAATAAAAAGTATAATTATTAAGATTGTATTTGGAATATTTTAATTAATTTTTTATTTTTTAATTAAAATGTTTAAGTTTTAAATATTTATACTTTTATTTAGTTTGTTTATGCATTTAAGGAGTATCATTAATGTATATTTATTTAAATAAGGTGTCAAAATGGATCAAATTATATGCAGAGAAGAATTGACAATGTCAAATGCAAGGAAAATCAACAAAAATCATAATATAAATTTGTGGTGTTATTGCTCGTCTTAAAAGAATATCGGGTTGGATTATATGAGATTTGAATTATGAGAAGAAGATGAGTGGGAGGGATTCAAGTTCACAGTCTCATAGTTCTAGCCGCACAAACCTTTATACTCCCAGCTTTCACACTATTTCAGAAAAGAAAAGTACACAAGAAGACCTAACTTTCCTTACTTTATTGCATATGTAATGGGCCAACAAGTTGGCCCATCCTACCTTATTTGTGTGGCCCGACGATTTGACAAGTTGAGTGGACCAGAATCTTGTGGGCTAACAAGTTCAAAAGATATTCAAACTCATAAATCAGCCTGCCCAAACCTTTACACTCTCAGCTTTCACACTATCTCAGAAAAGGAAAATACACAAGAAGACCTAACTTTCCTTACTTTATTGCATATGTAATGGGCCAGCAAGTTAGCCCGTCCCATCTTATGTGTATGGTCCAACGAGTTGGCAGGCTGAACAGACCATAATTTTGTGGACTGACGAATTTTAAAGATATCTATATTTACTATAAATCAGTTGGGTTGACAGACTAATCCGTAAGACCCAACCCATTTTATCATTCATATATTTATATAAATTTAAAGATCTTTAATATAAAAATAAATATTTCATTAAATTAATTTCTTAACTTAGTTTAAGTAAAATAAATAGATAAATTACTTTTATTATTTGAATGCAGATAATAAAACATCGCACAAAAAATATGTAAAAACACTTGTGATAAATTTTAATTATTTTTTAATGTTATTTAATAAATACATTTAAACACTATTTATAAAGTTTAATCACTAAACCCGGTTATAATGCAACTTTAATTATTTTAATTCAATTTATTTTTGATTTGTTAACACTTAAGAAACATTTCATCCAACGTCCTCCACTATTTTATTCTTTTGAAATTAATTCAATATAAGATAACTAATATTGTTTTATATTTAACATTGTTACTGTAGTGATAGTTGAAAAATAAATCGTACTAGTAAAAACTAGTTTTGCATTTTTTTTAAGATTCATAAGTTGTAATTATTAAAATTATAAGTTAAAGACTAATTTTTTAAATGTATTTATCGGTATACTATATTTTATGTGAAATGAAAATATTATTAAAGCTAGTTAATATGTGTGTACATATATACAAAAACAAAAAAGCAAATTTAAAATGTTGAAATTGAGATTGTACCTTCAAGGATTCATCGGTGATCATCTAGCCTAGAAATTTATCTGACACTCAAACTAGTAAAAAGTAGACATGGAATTATAAATTATATAAAACTAATATTTTAATTACCCCATAATTGTTTTTAAATATTAGAAAATTTAAAGCATCTAATTTTATAATATTTAAAATCATGTATCAACTTTTTCTTTTATTTACTCTTATCATTCTAATATAATTATGTATTCAATTTCATATAAAATACCATTATCTACGTTAACTATAGGATTATATAATTCCATGTTAAAACTAATTATTATTTGTCCAAATATTTTGAATCATGACTAACTATTTTAATCATATTATACATTTTTTTTTATCGATAATCAATTTCAACTGAGAAAAGAAATATAATATATATATATATATATATATATATATATATATATATATATATATATATTTTTATATTTTTTTTTTTTATAATTTTTTTTTTATTTTAAAATATAAATATATTTAAAAAATATTTAAGAATAAAATAAAAAGTATAATTATTAAAGATTGTATCTGGACTATTGTAATTATTATTTTTTTATTTTTGAATTAAAATGGTTTAGTTTTAAATATTTATACTTTTATTTAATTTGTTTTTGTATTTAAGGAGTATCATTAATGTATATTTATTTAAATAAGGTGTTAAAATGGGTTAAATTATATGCAAATAGGAATTGACAATATTAAATGTAAGGAAAATCAACAAAAAAATCATAATATAAATTTGTTGGTGTTGCTGCTCCACTCTTTTGCTCTGTCCTAAAAGAATATGATATTAGATGAGATGAGATTTGAATTGAGAGAAGAAGATGAGTGGGAGGGATTCAAGTTCATAGTCTCCCAGCTTTGGCTGTGCAAACCTTTATATTCTCAACTTTCACACTATCTCAGAAAAGGAAAGTACATAAGAATACCTAACTTTCCTTGCTTTATTGCATATGTAATAGGTCAGCAAGTTAGCCCGTCCCACCTTACTTTATTGCATATGTAACAGGCCAGTTCTGGCTGCGCAAACCTTTACCTTTATACTCTCAGCTTTCACACTATCTCAGAAAAGGAAAGTACACAAGAAGACCCAACTTTCTTTGCTTTATTGCATATGTAATGGGCCAACAAGTTAGCCCGTCCCACCTTGCTTAATGAATATGTAACAGGCCAGTTCTGGTTGCGCAAACCTTTACACTCCCAGCTTTCACACTATCCCAGAAAAGGAAAGTACACAATAAGACCTAACTTTCATTGCTTTATTGCATATGTAATGGGCCAGCAAGTTGGTCCGTCTCACCTTATGTGTGTGGTCCAACGAGTTGACAGGCTAAGCGGACCAGAATTTTGTGAACTGACAAGTTCTAAAGATATCCAAACTTACCATAAATCAGTTGGATTGATGGACTAACCCGTAGGACCCAACTCACTTTGTCATCCATGTATTTACATATATTTAAAGGTCTTTAATATAAAAATAAATATTTCATTAAATTAACTTCTTAACTTAGTTTAAATAAAATAAATAGATAAATTAATTTTATTATTTGACTAATAAAACATCACACAAATATTATGTAAAATGTAATAAATTTTAATTATTTAATAAACACATTTAAACACTATCTACGAAGTTTAATAACTAAACCAGGTTATAATGTAGCTAATTATTTTAATTCAATTAATTTTCGATTTGTTAACACTTAAAAAACATTTCATCAAACGAACTCTACTATTTATTTCTTTTGAAATTAATGCAAGATAATACAACTAATCTTGTTTTATATTTAACCTTGTTACTGTAGTGATAGTTGAAAAAGAAATCGTACTGTAGTGATAGTAAAAACTGGTTTTGCATTTTTCTTAAGATTCATAATTTGTAATTATTAAAATTATAAGTTCAAGACTAATTTGTTAGATGTATTTATTTGTATATTATATTTGTTTGTGAAATAAAAAGTATTATTAAAACTAGTTAATATGTGTGTACATATATACAAAAATAAATAAAACCAAATTTAAAATTTTCAAACTCTTCATGATTCACGCGCAGTGAACAAAAAAAAAAGGTGATAATTTTATGAAGTTGAGGTTATATCTTCAAGGATTCATGGTGGTGATCATCTACGCTAGAAATTTATCTGACATTCAAACTAGTAAAAAGTAAAAAAGACATAGAATTATAATTTATATATAAAACTATTATTTTAATTACCCATTAATAGTTTTTAAATATTAGAAAATTTAAAGCATCTAATTTTATAACATTTAAAATCATGTATCAACTTTTTTGTTATTTTATTTACTGTAATCATTTTAATATAATTATGTATTCAATTTTATATAAAATATTATTATCTACGTTAATTACATGATTATATAATTACTTGTTAAAACTAATTATGATTTGTCCAAATATTTTGAATAATGACTAACTAATTTAAACATATCTTACATTTTTTTTATCGATAATCAATTTCAACCGAGAATATATATATATATATATATATATATATATATATATATATATATATATATATATTTATATATATAATGTTATTTTATTTAATTAGGCTTTAATTTCAACTTTAAATTATTAATCTATTTATGATAAATCTAAGAATAAAATAAAAAGCATAATTATGAAAGATTGTATTTGTAAAATTTTAATTAATTATTTTTTTTGAATTAAATTGGTTTACTTAAAAATATTTATAGTTTTATTTAGTTTGTTTTTTTATTCAAAGATATCATTAATGTACACTTACTTGGTATGTCAAAATTAATTAAACTATGTGTAAAGAGAGGAAACGACAATATCAAAATGTAAGGAAAATCAACATAAATTAAAATATGAATTTGTTGGTGTTCTTCCTCCACTATTTTTCTTCCTCCTAAAAGAATATGGGATGAGATAAAATTTGGATTATAAAAGGAAGATGGAGGAGAGAGATTAAAGTTTACAGTCTTGCAGTTCTGGCAGGACAAACATTTACACTCTCAGCTTTCACACTCTTTCAGAGAAGTAAGTATAAAGGAAGATCTAACTTTCATTTTTTTATTGAATTTGTAATGGACCAACAAGTTGGCCCATCCCACCTTATGTATGGCCCGGTGAGTTGACGGGCTGAGCGAGCCAAATTTTTATGGGATGACGAGTTCAAAAGATGTCCAGACTTACCTTTAATCAATTGGATTGACGAACCGACAATAGAACCTAATCCACTTTGTCATCTTATATTTAAAGGTCTTTAATATAAAAATAAATATTTTATTAAATTAACTTTTTAACTTAATTTAAATAAATAAATTACTTTTATTATTTGATTGCATAGAGTAAAATATCACACAAAAATATGTAAAAATAATTGTGAAAATTTTTAATTTATCTTTTTAATGTTATTTAATAAACGCATTTAAGGAATATCTATAAAATTTAATCATTTAACCAGGTTATAAAGTAATTTAATTATTTTCATTCAATTAATTTTCTATTTGTTAACATTTAAGAAACATTTAATCCGATATATTGTACTATTTTATTTGAATCAATCTAAAGCTAAAATAGCTAATCTTGTTTTATACTTAATGCTGTTTCTGTAGTGATATGTTAAAAAGAAATCTTATAGTAAAAACTAGTTTTGCATTTTTAAATATTCATAAATTTTAATTATTAAAATTCTAAGTTAAAGCTCAATTTGTTAAATGTATTTATTGGTTTATTATATCTTATGTGAAATAAAAAATTATTAAAACTAGTTAATATGTGTGTACACATTTATACAAAAATAAATAAAACCAAATTTAAAATGTTCAAACTCTTATTATGGTTATCTCGCAGTAAAAAAAAAAAAAGGTGATAATTTTATGAAGTTGAGGTTGTATCTTCAAGAATTCATTGAGGTGATCATCTACCTTAGAAAATTTCTCAACAGTCAAATTATTAAACAGTTTAAAAGACATAGAATTATAAATTATATATAGAAATACTATTTAATTACCCATTAATAGTTTTAAAATATTGTAAAATTTAAAGCATCTAATTTTATAATATATAAATTTATATGTATCAACTATTTTGTTATTTTATTTACTGTAATCCTTTTAAACTAATTATGTATTTAATTTTATATAAAACATCATTATCTATGTTAATTATAGGATTATACAATTCTAGTTAAAGTTAATTAGGATTTGTCCAAATATCACGATTAACTAATTTAATCACATCTTACATTTTTTTTTTATCGATGATCAATTTTAACTGCGAAAGAAACATATATATGTTATTTTATTTAGTTTGGCTTGGATTTCGACCTTTAAATTATGAGTTTATTTAAATAAAATATAAGAATAAAATGAAAAGATAATTATAAAAGATTTGTTTGTAATCTTTTAGTTTATTTTTTAATTTTTTAATTAAATTGATTTCGTTTTAAATATTATAGTTTTATATGGTTTGCTTATGTATTTAAGGTGTACTATTGATGCATATTTAATTAAATAGGGTGTCAAAATGGGTCAAATTACACGCAAAGATAGGAATTGATAATGTCAAATGTAAGAAAAATCAACAAAAATCATACTACCAACATGTTGGTGTCGTTGCTTCACTATTTTGCTTCGTCATAAAAGAAGATGTGGTGGAACGAGATTTTGACTATGAGAAAAAGATATGCGTTAGAGGAATTTAACTTCATAGTCTCGTAACGTTCATTTTCTGGTAACGCAATTCTTTGCACTTTGACTTTGTTATTATTTCAAAAAAGGCAAGAACACATACAAACCTACATTTGCTTGCTTTATTGAATGTGTAATGGATTAGCAAGTTTGTTCGTCCCACCTTACGTGTGACCCGGTGAGTTGGCGAACTGGACGGGCCATATTATTGTGGATAGGCATGTTCAAATATAAATCCTGACTTACGTTTATTCAGTTGGGTTGACAGGCTTGCTTGTTGTTCCAACTGTAAAGCACCTAGAGTTTTTTTTTTTTCTTCTTATGAGTGATACTGAGGGAGAGAAATGAACATGAATAATTATGTAACATGCTCATAGAAAGGACCATAACCCTTTATGTAACTTTTGCCGGTTACTTAATTTCAATGTTTCTAATTTGGTCCCTTCATCAAATTAGAATATTGTTAGCATCTATACATTTAATATATCATGACGTGCACTTTGGCATCTTAACTATAGATTTAATTAATTAGATCATTTTAATACGTTGACTAATAAGATAATGACCCTAACACATTTAATCCAGTTTAACGTTCTTTTGGTGCAAATTTTTTTTTTTATCGACAATTATTAGTTGTTAGTGGGGAGAGTTGAATCCACAATTCTCCCACCCTCCTTAAGCCCTACCAAATTAACCTTATTTCTCCAAATTGTTAGTAGGAGATATCAAACACACGACCTTTCCCTTCCTCTCTTTTGGATGCGTGACGTGTAAGAATTGTTGGGTCGGACTGCATGACATGAGTTGGTGCAAAGACGACACATGATTAGCGTGAATTAAGTATGCAGTGACAAAGAGCATTAATGAAGGATGTTGATGCAATATGAAATTATGAAAATGTAAACGATGCAAATTTTAAAGTGAATTAATTTTTTTGGCAAGGAGCATTGGTCAACTTGTGCTAATGCAAGATGAAATTATGAGAATGAAGCGTGTAACAATTCAAATGAAGTTCTTGGTGTAATCATTTTTTACACAAAGTGAGACATTGCCAAACAACTCCTACGCTTCAGATCCTCCTTCGATAGACTTTGTGTTCCTGTTAGTAGATGGAAGATACCAAAAATCTTCTTTCCGATTATTGTTTTCCGGATCCAGAAAAATCCTCATTGATAATTCCGGTGACCACGTTTCTTGAAATTTGTTATCCGGATTTCATGTTCCGGTTGCCAAATTTTTTGGATTTAGTAATTTGATATATACTTCCGGATCTGGGGTTATCAAATCAGAATAGTCATTTAGGTGCAAAACTTTCTTGAAGGGTAAAATGAGAGAGATTGAAAACATTGGGGGTGTAGGAAGAAAAACGTGAAGTGCAAAAGAAGCCCCAAGTTTACATACATAGGCCCAATAACTTGTACGCATAGGTCCACTATATACGCACAAGTTATTTGGCTGATCCCCGGACCTAAGTAAATTTTCGAAGAACAAAAAAACAATAAGAAAAGCTTTAGAAAACTAAAACTCAATTTTAATTACTAAAATAAAACACTAAAGACTAGTTTACTTGTTAGAATTATTAAATATGTTTATTATTTTATTATATTTCATGTAAACACAAAATATTATTAAATAGGAGGGATGTCACAAGTTTACTTAGTCGTAATTAATTTTTTTTTTCACTGGAAAAATTAGCTTTCTTAACATCTATAAATTTTTGTGTTTTTGAAATTATTGGAGATAATATCCAAATTTAAAGATAAGGAAATGTTAGAAGCATTATTATTTTTTAAAATCACATAACTGTTAACTTTTAAAATAAGAACTAAAACTATTTTACTTATTGAGATCATTAATTAAATTTCTATATGAAAAAAATATACATTAATCAGTTTTAAGTTTATATATTATATAAAATGTTAAAAGTGTTAAGATGTTAGAGACAAATATAATTTTAACATTAACAATATCATACAAATAACTTTATCAAAAGAATCCAACCCAAGCAACATGTACAAGAGATCACTGTCCACTGTATTCTGCAACTCTGTTTCATAGTATATCTTTATATGCAAGTGTCAAGCTCACTTCATGAAACAGAGATGAAGAATTAATATATAGACACATTTGCTAAATCAAGCACCAAAACTATGCAGCAGCCACATCTCAAGTAGCATATCTGCTTCAAATGTTTTTTGTGAATCATTATTGCACTTCACTGTATGTGAAAACTTTGATCAACTAATGAATGCAGCACTCCAATACTGAAGAAATAATATTTTTCACTGATATCCCTAAATGCTGTTTGCGAGACTTGATGTGAGGGTAAAGTCCCAAAACATGCTCTGGCATAAAATCATGGCGTGTTAGAATCCCAACAACTGGAGGTCTCTGCAACATGTAGAGTTTGTCAGCATATTTTTCATCAGTGAAGCAAAAGAAGTTGTAATGTTAAAAATGTGTTTGACAAAAACAGCTTAACTAAGTACTTATTCATTAAACTAAGTTGTAATGTCCAATTAAAAACCTCAGCTTATGGACTAAACTAAAGTGATCAATATTCAATGCTTCATGAATTACTTATATACTACTTTCATTACTTTAGGAACTGTTTATGAGAGAAGGTCTTAATTCAAGGAAAAAAATTGATGGTTTATTCAGTTTAGAATCTTCAAGTAAACACAGAGATGAAAAACTGTTATGTTTACATGTGATGACAGATTCCGATGAAGAGGTTTTATTTTTTAAATTTGTTTTAAGTCTTCTAAACTCTTGAGTCACTGGATAAACTATAACAATCTTTGATGAGAGAAAAAGCACTATACATACCCCTTGGCTCTTGGGAACAACACACATGTGCCTGAGTCCATGTTGGCGGAAAATAATAGCAGCTTTGGCAAGTGGCATTGTCTCAACAACAGTGTAAGGAGATGCATTAGTTATGGGATGGAGATCAACATACATATCCATCTCTTCCTCATCAATATCAATATCCTCTAGTTTGATACCCTTTCCTGATCCTGCTTTTCCAAAATCTAAAGTAGAAATTCTTTGGAAGCTACTTTGATTTATGAAATCCTTATCATTTGAGAAAATCTTCTCCTTCAGCATAACCAGTAAATGAGACCTCAGTACAACCCCACATAATTCTGGTGCCTCTGTTAAAGGTGGTTCATCAATGACAGGAAATCCATTGTGCCCTGTAGCATTCAAAGCATGCCATATAATGCCCACCTTTTCAATGCCAGAAAAGGTAATCAATGGACCTGAAACAACATCACGTGCCACTAAATTCTTCATGTAAGGTTCTGCATGAGCCTCCAAATAAGGAAGTCCTTTGATCTGAAGTATTAGATCATAGACACCCTTGTTGAAGCTGTCAGCCACAGTTTTTGAGACTAATAAGACCAACATCACTAGTGGAAGTAACAAGAGGTCATTAGTGAGCTCAAGCAATATGACACAAATAGAAACTGTCATTCTCATAGTGCCACCAAGGAAGGAAGCAGCTCCAAGTAGGGCAAAGAGTCCTCTGTCAAGTCCGGTGATCGGTTCAAAGATCCGGCTAACAAGACGGCCGTAGGTAGCACCCGCAAGTATCACAGGAATGAAGAGCCCGGATGGAATGGCAATACCATAAGTGATTATCCCAAGACAGTAAATAGTAGCAAAGTAGATAAACAAACTGGAAATATGAAACTCTTTGGTTATCTTGGGGCTGAGTAGATTGCGAATAGCATCATCATTGGTGTTCAGAAAGAGGGAAGCAAGATCATTGTAGTATCCTGGAGGGCACTGAAAGTTTTGATATTCTCCGGACTCATCAACAGAGGGACAGGCCAATGTTGAACTAGAAGGACAGGGAATGCAGTGTGCAACCCATGGCAAGAAATAAAAGCAACATGATGTCAGAAGAGCAATTGTCACAACAAGAGAGATTTTGAAAGCTGGACCTTTTCTGCCAAAACACAAAGAAAGGGGTTATTAGTTACATTGTTAATACATTACAGGGTTAACCATGTTTATGATCCTTAAACTATAACGTGATTTTGATTTTCGTCTCCATCTCAAATTTTGGTGTTGTTAGGTGTCCATACTCAAAATGCATGAATGTAATTTTTTTTTTGCCTAATAGTTTTAACTGTCTCTTGGCATGAAAAAAACGAATCACGTTGACCTTTTAAGATGTTGACAGGAGGGGAACCTATGGACCGCATCCAATGTCATTTGTCCAACATAGTTAACCCTACATTATATTATACTACCGGTACTAGTTTGATTAGGCTCTTGTGAAGCAGGGAGCTGAGTGAAAGTGAGAAAGTAAGGATGAACCTATCCTTAATTTAAGTGGCTAAAGGTACTACTCTATTAATCAAGGCTAGATGCACCCTTTTTTTCTCTCACTTTATAGGTATGATGCAGCAAGTAGATGACTTAAGAACTTTTTAACTTTGAATGTGAGACATACTCATTGATGATGCTATATGTTCGAACAACCTTATCCACAAGGTAATTATATATGCTTCCGAGAATTCCACCAACGGCTCCCAAAAGTAGTACTGCAAATATATCGCTAGCACTATATGTTATATTGGCTGAACCAACATCATACAATATCAAACCACCTGCACCAAATAGCCCACATTTTCCTGTGGCACAAAACTGAATTGCAACTCTTAAAACAACAGCAACTACTGCAGTTGTGAAGAACGTCCTCCAAAGAAGTGCACTCCGCCACCTGAAGTTGTGCCCCATGGAAAAAAAATGTTCAGTTTTCTATAATGGCAATACTTTAGATGAAGCAGAGTTTCTTTCAAAAATATTTTAAATAGAAGGTGTATAACCTTTATGCAGAGAACAATCAAGCACTTAAAACATAAAGTAGAAGATATATTATGCAGGCATCATCTTTGTTTGTCCAAGGGAAAGAAACAAAAATCTTAATATACATTTCCAGGATTAAAATCTTGGTAATATAATATTTGTGCTTTTCAAATAACATCTTATACTGCATATATTAGAAGATAATATTTGTTTGTTATTAATAGTTTGAGATTGTAGAGATTTTCTTTCAACTAGAATTACAAATTTGCAATCTAAAGATACCATGAAGTTAGAAGAGAGAAATTTTTGAGAAGAAATATATACCATGAAGCTGCCTCTTCAAGGGCAAAGAGGACACCACCTACTGGTGCACGAAAGGCAGCAGCAACACCAGCAGCTGCACCACAAGTAATCATGTCTCGCCGGTCTCGGTCGTTTTTGAAAAATCTAAGCCAACTGCAAGTCAAGTGATACTTGCGAGATCCACCCTGTCCCAATAAAGAAGCTATGCAAGCACCTGTATGTACCATAGGTCCCTCTTTGCCCACCACAAATCCAGCAGAAACTCCAAGGATGGAACCAAATATCTGTCACAGTTTTTCCATAGGTTTCATACAGAAATTTAGTATCCACCAAGTAAAAGATTTCAATTTGTACTTAGCACTAAAAAGGAAAATCAAAACACTTGATACATTAGGAACGAATCAAGAAAAGTTAAGATCGTCAATGAATATGTTGGTTGTTGGAAATTTAAGTGAGTCTAAGTCTCGCATTAGATAAAAAAGAGAATGTTAAATATTATATAAAAAAGAAGACCCATAAATTTATTGACTTAAGATCTTGAGTGAAAGTGTTGTCAATCCTTTATGTAAATTGAGCTTATCTCATATTTATGTAATCTTTCCTAACAAATTCCTTCAAAAGATTCATGAGTGATATCGGATCCATTAGTAGTATCAGAGTCCTTGGCGGCACATTTCATCCATACTACACCTCTAGGCAGGAATATTTTGTTGTTGGGATTGTATCCTCTAAAGAAATCTTAACAACACTTTCAACATATATGATTATGTGAAATTTATTACCCATTGCGAGTCAACTAGCCCAAATAAAATAACTTATATCTGTACAACAAAGAATTATCTTTTGAATTTGATGGGCAATTTGTCATAGTTTATTCTATTCTTATTCACTATCACCCTAGAATGAGGATAAGTTTTTTTATTGCTTAGCCATTGAAGTATATTTCATGTCAAGAAACAAATTCACCCCAAAGTTTAAGTGTACACACTGGAATAGGTTTTATTTTATCTCTTAACATTTAACATAGCTACGTCTATCTTCTCCATATTATTTTACAGAAACACACAAGAGAGAAAGGGTAGAAAAATCAGTAAAAGAAATACACGTCACAATAAATAGTATGCATACAATAGCCTATCTTGAATAATTAAGAAATTGTATTAACATAACCTTGGTAATATCGCCTGGATTGAACCCTTTGAAAGAGAAAGGAATATAGTAAAAGGCTTACTCAAAAGACAATACTAACTCTTCACAAAAATTCTTTCTTCTAAAATAGAAAGCTGATGCTGTGTAATTTTCATTTGTTCAAGGTACTCAAACTTTATATGTGTGCTCATGCTTGCTAAGTCAAAAGAATCAGACCAGAGGTAGACTTGGTTCTATTATTGTTGTAGTATTACTTACTTTTACCAAAAGGGTGCTGGGAGCCAATATATAGTGAGCATCCACGCCATTGAGATATGCTTTTACCTCTGGAATGCCAGAGCCTGCCGCTGCTGGAGCAATGAAAGCACAAAGTGCAGCAGCTGCGGCTGCTAAACATATATTCACACCAGCATATGCTAAAAATGCCTCAAGATATCTGCACTGGAACTTCTAATCTGTGAGAATACATGAACGGTAATGCCCGCCAACCATAATTACTTAACAAGGATTTGTGGAGTTTCCTGAGGAGAAACATTGTTAAAAGTCCTTCTACTTATATATTGTTCATCTTATACAATTTTATTCAATGTAGAACTTTTACCTCAGGTTAAATTCCTAATAGGATCTGTGATAAATGATAGCAAATACTTTGAACCAAGGCCCTAAAATAGTTTCTTCAAGGGTTTGTTCATTTATTTGGTGAATCATGATGGAAAACTCAACAAGCTTACAATATCAAAAAAGACAAAACGAAAGGGGAGTATAAGGGAAAAAGAGTAGTCACAAATTTATTACTTATTTCTAGAAGCATACTATACAATATATCCATTTAAGTCGGTAAGCACATGGCACATGGTCTATAAACCAATAATTTTGAGCAAAGGCTTTTCTGTACTTAGGAATAAAACATTTTCTGTGCTTCACTCTTTAGAAAAATGGAAAGAGACACGAAAAGCATTACAGAAGTATTGCTTGTGAAGTTATATGTGATAGGAATTCAAGTCTGAGTGAGAAATTTGATATTGAACAAAAATAAAGAAGATGAAAAAATTTACAAACTTATCTTTCATGCAAAAGTAACTTAGGAAAGACACAATTAGCATTCTCACACAGAATCAATAAGCAACACATCTGGTTGGAGCTAAGCTAGGAACAAGCTCACCTGTTTTTAGTCATGAGAGTGGTGGTGAGAAGCAGCTTGAAACCAGATATGTTCTCCACTGCAAAACTGTTAAAGAAGCCAACCAATCCAGTGCCTAATCCAATAAGAAGAGCAAATCCCCACTTAAGCACAGTATATTGGATCTGCTGATGCTTCTGTCTGGACCTCCAGTCATGCTTCAATATATCATTATAAAAAATCCTGAAATTGAAGAATAAGGATTCTACCATCTCTGCTAATTCCTTCAGCAACTACTAAAAAGTCCTGAAATGTTCATAATATAAAGAAACGGAGGTTGCTTACTCATAGTCAAGGCTTTCAATAGGGCTTAGGTTGGAACCAACTATAGCGATCTGTGAGGTGGTGTTGGTCCTCTTCACAAGAAGTGGCTTTGTATGAGACATGCTTCTGTCAGATAACCCAGACCAGTACCTTCTATTTTCCTCATACCCATCCAACAGACCTTCAATTTCTATGTCATGCTCATAATCACCACGGTTCACATCATCTTCTTTATTCATCTTCCCAGCTGTGTCACAAAAGGAACTTAATTTATAGCAGATGTATAATTATTACTCAGAACCTGCAAAACTTGTGGTGTGTGTGCTCTACATTATTGCAAATCCAACCCCAGTTTTCAACATTTTACAGCTGAAAGCACTAGCCTTGAAAAATTGACTCTTTCCACAAAAAGGGGTCATGGGAAAATTCTCTCACCACAAACTAATGGCTCCTCAACCCAGATGAACCAAATCCTGTATATGCCCAACCCAAATGCAAACACATTATGACAATTAACCAGAAAACAAAAAAGAAGAAGCTTGAGCTGGATAGAGAAAGCTCTGATAGAAGTAGCAGAGTTCATTGAATTGAGCACTTAAAGAAGTAACAGAATTTACCTACTTTCACAGCAATCAATGATCTTCCTTTTTCTCAGGAGTGTTCCAATTCTGGAGATCACCTCAAGAAAAAGTTCGTTATCAGAGCATCCCTTTGGAAAACCAAAATGATTGCATAAGCTTGGCAGGAATATCCAGACAAGACACTCAATAATTCATTGCAACGTATTATGGTTAGGACAACAAAGACTTTTTTCTCCTTTTAATCAATCGATGCAGGAAAAAAAAAAAAAACCACAGAAACAGCAAAATCAAAACACAGTATTATTCATTTGTGAGAAAATGTTAAAATTGTGTTCTTACCAAATTATAACACATGTACAAGTAGTAAATGATTATAAAATATCTGATCAACTTATTTTTGTCTTTTTCTCACTAATTTATTATAATGTTTTTACTAACGATTTTTACTTTTAACTATCATTTTCAAAACAGAAAACATGGACAGCTGGAGTATTTATTTTCATAATATGCAAAATATTACCTATCAAAGTCTAATAATTAAGAGTACAAGTATTTTATGATCTTTAATTTTGTTGAACTAACATCTTCTTCGATGCTCTTCAGTAATTCCTTTGACCCCAAAAAATATAACACTTGTCTATTTTTCTATTATATGTTTTAAATGTATATTTGACTTTTCTGTCAGTGTTGTCAGCAATCATGAAGTACCTTATTTTTTTAAAACAAAAGATAATGCTGGTGACAGCATTAACATGTTCAGGTAAGACAACACGTTTTGTAATATATTTTCAGGTTTCAATTTGCAGTTAACACAAAGTGCTGACATAGTGCTACCCCACTCTCACATTCTCTATAGTCTTTTCTGTATAACTTTATATATTATATTAGTTCGGTTATTTTTAATAAGAAGCGTATTCCAAACAAGATCCCAACTTATAATTTAACATGCAGATTCATGTTTTTTTTAATGTAAATGATTACTAGATTCTCCTGTTCTCTTTTTATCCATTAACTTTTTCTAGTTATTGATATTTATATATGTTGTAAAATATGACGTGACTAATATGTTGTAAAATAATAAGTTTGGTTAAACAATTCTAAAATACAAAATGAAAAATATATATACGAAAAATTATAAATTAATTGTCTTAATATTTTACATTGAAAATAGTATTTTGATTTTCTATATGAATTAACTCTAAGTTGTTGAATAGAATCTCTCTTTTAAGTGTAAAGAAAACGTAACTGAGATCTATTACGTTAAGGTTAGATTTCAACATATAATAATGTAGATAGGTATTTATTCTCACTGTTGCCACGTAAAGCGGTGTAATTGGCAAATGCTTTCACCAAATTTCCCACACGACAAGGACTCTTTTGTTATAAAAAGAAACCTTGTTGAATTTGTCGGGCATGAGGTTGGGAATCAGTGTTTGTCACGCAAGTCCAAGAGAAATAAATAAACAAAACAATGAATATGATAAATAATGGAATGAAAATAACAAAACAAGGTATGGTGAAGTTTTATGTTTTCTTACCTTTTTCAAGTTTATACGAGAAAGAGTAGGAAAGGAAAAATAACCAAGAGTTCTTTTCTATGCAAAATTTTAAAATAGAAAATAAGATAAAATAAGTTATCTCCTCAAATCAAGCAAAATTTATAGAGATAAAACTGATTTTCATAAATCACAACATGAAATATTAATAAACATATTTTATTTCACAAAAGAAAATTGTTCTCGTGTAATATAAGAAATCTTATTAACAATTCGCATTTTTCATTTAAAATGTTTTCTCTCGATCTACGTATTAATCGGATATAATTTATTTTATATATATATATATATATATATATATATATATATATATATATATATATATATATATATATATAAGTGTAGCAGTTAGATGATGATATATTTCGGCTAATACTGTTGAAAACCCACATATGAGAACATATCAATAAAAACATATTGAAGGCTTTAAAAAGATATAATATAAAAATGAATATTTTAACTTTTTTTAAAACGGATCAACGGATCGGGTTAAAATGGATTGAATGTGTTTATGGACTGACCTACCTAATTCAATCCATTTTTCATCCTTAATAACACACGATAATTATTTAGAGTGAAAAGAATTTTGAACAGAAAAATTTGATTTGATCGTACTTTGCCTTAAAACTATTTTGTAAAATAAAAAATAAAGAAAAAAAATACATGTTTTGCAAAGTATTGAAAAGAGTTTGGGAGATGAAAAAGAAAAAGAAAGCTATTTGGTTAATTTAGTTTCGGAATATATTTTTTTGTTTGCTAGTTTTCATCTTGCTTGGTTTCAGAATTAAAAATAAAGGTGAATACATAAAAAACTTACACAATTTTGTTTCTAAGTTTTAAAAGCAATTACATTAGAAATAGTTTTGAATTCTTTTACAAAAGAGGTTACTCAGAATAGAAAGTATTATTTGATAGATACAAATTAAAGTGTCATTTTAGTGGCCCACTTCAATTGAGAATATGGTGTAAATATAATGAAAGTTTAAGTTGTGAATTGGCTAGCTAGTATAATATATTATGTTGTCACGTTGCAACCTAAGACAAATGTTGCTCTTTATGGTGCGAAGTGCAAAGAGGTGCTAGATGATGATCTTTCTAGTTTTAAGTTAATTGTGATTTACTTACTTAAGATGTATTGGTACTATAATGTTTTGGTACGTTATCAAATATCATTATGTGATTTACTTTGATTGTGATATAGTGAATGCTTTCTAATTTGTGGATAGAGTAACTTTACATTCATAAATATGTAGATAATTGATTAGTAAGCGAAGCTAAAGTTCGATAGTAAACAAGCTAAAAATTAAATTTTTTTGAATATACAAATAAGTTTATACAAAAGTATGTACTAATTTTAATCTATTAAGAAGTTACTTTCAAAGAGATATAAGAATGACCCATTGATAATTATCGATAAAATAAAATGTTAATTTCGATTTTCTTTCTTTTGTTTTTTAAGTTCTTATGCAAAACTAATTTTCTAAGTTTGTCAAATATCTATCTTGGCTTAAAAGTTAAATTAAACCCACTTCTCTTTTTTGGAAGTTGTTTGTTCTTATCATTGTGACATTTTTTTTTTTTCTAATTTGAGCCTTACTCTTGTCAATAATTTTTGGTAGACTATTTATTTTTAAAATACTAACTTCTTTGCTAGAACACTAAATAAAAGTTGACTATTAGATTTTGAGTATTAGTTGCATCCAAGGAAAACAAAACAACTATGGCTAAAGAGAATGCTATTATCATAAAATAAAAATTCATTACTACTAAAAGTCGTGTGTAAAATGTGTGTCATAATTGTTCTTGGTACTCTTGTCTATTTGCAAATTGTTTTGTGTCTCTAGTGAATTTATATATTGATTTCATTGTAGCACATATAAAAATTAAATTTTCCACTAATGGATGTATTGAAGTCTAATTTTTTTTTGTCTTCATCAGCTTTTCATTTCACAAATTTTTAATAATTTTTTAATGAGATACACTTTCAAATAATAGACATCTTATCAAAAGAAAATTTTTGTTAATAATTATTATAATCACTATTAATTTATTCTCCGTATTCCATACTTAATAGTATTAAGGAAATTGAAACATTTGAACTGCTTATAACAGTTAAAGTTACATTCGTAATGTAATTTTGTATTTTTATATCAACGTGTATTGTTAATTTACCAGCACATGTTTTTTTGTTTTTATTTTGATGGATCTCTTTTATAATGAAATATATATTTGTTAGAGATGTGTATAGAGAGAATTAATTTAATGATGGAATCGTTTAAATGATAGTTGTCCTTATATATTTGTTTTTTGTTTTTTTAAAGTAGTTGGTGCTGTCTTCTTATCACTAATTATGCATATTTCTATAATTTCAAAAATATGTAATAATAATAAAAAAAAAAAAAAACAAAAAGAAAAAATGC
>Ga0214545_1001771_pt1 | contig 41065 bp, 26 predicted proteins | sample CNSS4metaG_FD_160064 | JGI IMG/M metagenome (GOLD analysis project Ga0214545, IMG submission 160064) | Root nodule microbial communities from cowpea collected in UCLA plant growth center, Los Angeles, California, USA - CNSS4 | ecosystem: Host-associated > Plants > Roots > Nodule | place: USA... | reverse complement strand
TCATCTGGTTGGTTTAGAATGACATCGATTGTTAATGGTTTCAGGTTTGCAAAAATACTGTCGCAAGAGAGGAGGCTCCGTCAAATGAGATCCCCACACACTAAGAACCCCTTCTAGTTCTCTTCATTCTATACTCATCATGTTTTTTTTTTTCTTTCTCGTAACTTTTCTGTGGCATTTCTTAATAGAACTCGTGTTTGACGTAGAGGGAAAAAACTGTAACCTCAGGACTGGTTTATTATCTTTTTGTTTTTGCTTGCCTTTTGTACATCAGTTGTAAATCAACTGCAGTAATATAAATTCGTATATATTATTCTTGATTTCATTGTTATTCCCAAATTCTTAATTCGGTATACCCTAAAACTAAATAAAAAACAAAATTAAAAGTAAAGTAAACCAACATTATGAATTATAGTAGTTATATAATAATTATTAGAATAAAAAACCAAAGAGTTATTGAAAAATTGCACAATCTAAAATTTTATTGAAAACCAATGCAAGCATCATCATTTTGTTCAGAAACTATGAAAAAAATACCGGTAACAAAATGAGTCCCTGACCCTCAAACTTTTAAAAACCTTAATCTTCAACTAATTCCTTTGTCAAAACCTTAATGTCCAATGCAACTAAGAGAAAAGAAAAGCAGAAAAATTAGCGGATAAGCAGAAAAAAAAAAATGGGGCTACGAAGGTTGATGTATAAATCACAAAGGACAAAATAAGTAATTTAAAAAATCTGGCGTGTACAAGAAAATCTGGGGTACAAAAAGAAATTGATAACATTCTAGTACTAACAAAATCTATAAATGGGCCGTTTTTGCATACGGACCCAATTACCGTATGAGACTTTCTTTTTGATTTTTATTTCTTTTAACAATTTCTTGATCGAAACGTCAACGTAAGTCGTATTTAATCATATCTCCGTCTTCACTGAGGAACCATAATTATCAGTAACATAAGGATAGTTTCCAAGAGAGGAAGCAATCTTTGTTTTCGTGAAACAAAAGAAAACTAAGATTTGAGGTTCTTCTAGCTTCCATCATCATCATCGTCATGTCGGGGATGGAGAGGCTTCAGAGGATGTTCGCCGGTGCAGGCGGAGCCCTAGGGCACCCCCCACCAGATTCCCCCACCCTTGATTCCTCCGAGCAAGTTTACATCTCCTCTCTCGCGCTTCTCAAAATGCTCAAACACGGTACTTTTTTCTTCTTTCTCGATCCCTTTTCTTGTTTCGTTAGCCCGAATTTTTAAAAAACCCTAATTTTCTGTGCAGGAAGAGCTGGGGTACCCATGGAAGTGATGGGTCTGATGTTGGGGGAGTTCGTGGATGAGTACACCGTGCGCGTTGTGGATGTGTTTGCGATGCCTCAGAGTGGGACCGGTGTGAGCGTTGAAGCCGTTGATCATGTTTTTCAGACTAATATGCTTGATATGTTGAAGCAGACTGGAAGGTACTTTTTGGGTTCGTTTAAAGTTTCGTTGTTTTTGTGAGAGAGGATTTGCTTGTGGTACACATATGGATGGTTGAAACGCTGTTGGTTTGTCGTTGCAGGCCGGAGATGGTTGTGGGGTGGTATCACTCGCATCCGGGATTCGGGTGTTGGCTTTCTGGAGTGGATATTAACACCCAACAGGTTTTTGGCTGGTTCTTTGATCTTTAGTTCATCATGGTGGCATATGTTTGTGCTTAAAAGTTAAATTTGAAACTAAGTGAGCAATTAATAGGTGTGTATGACATTTACTTCCTTTTCTGAAATGAAAGATCTGTAATTGAGCTGACTGACACTGTGTTATCCATATAACATTTGTTTTCTTGTTGTTCTTTACGAAAAAATGAGGCACATGCTAATTGTGATACATCTAAGGTTTTAAGCTATGATCTCAGTCACGGTTTTGTTGTGATCCTTGATAGTGCATTAGTTGTGAACAAATATGTTTTTATATATTTATACAAATTAAAACTTTATTTATGTGGAACTTGTGATGTAAAAGTGAAGATGGAAAATTACCTTTTGTTATTGGTAATATGGATGTATAGACAAGTGATATCTGTGCTTTGGCTCAAATAAAGAAGCATTAATTGATTAAAACTAATATATATTAAGTAGATGCTTGGGAAGTGCTAATGGGGAGAGGGATGGATTGCTTGGTGTAGGATTGTATGTGTATCTCATTGCATCCCAATCTTAGATTGGAATGATTCTAGTTGTGAGGGTTGGAAACTCGAGAAGAAATAATGCTCGAGTCATAAAACTTTACTGTACTTAAATATTGATAGAAGAATGCTTAGTATTTTCATTCTTGCAATTTAAGTAGGTACAATGGAATTAAGAAAAGTTAGCACAATATACTCTGTGATATGAATGAATGAATGAATGAATGAATGAATGGGACAATTAATGGTTAAAACTTAATGTGGTTTTAGACAGGTTACACATGGGATTTGGTTAAGTTAGCCATTATAAACCCTTGTTCCATTAGGGATTTTGGTTTTACATAGTTATATGTAATATGTATGTACTTTCTAATGCAGAGTTTCGAGGCTTTAAATCAACGTGCAGTGGCTGTGGTGGTGGATCCCATTCAGAGTGTTAAAGGCAAAGTGGTAATTGATGCTTTCCGGCTGATTAATCCACAAACTATGATGCTGGGTCAGGAACCACGACAGACAACTTCCAACTTAGGCCATTTAAACAAGCCATCTATCCAAGTGAGTGTTCCTTTACTTCCTTATGCTGCTCTGTTTTTGCCTTTTGTTGTTACTTATTGTTTTTGCAATTGTTTTTGCAATCTCCTTTTTAGGCTCTGATCCATGGATTGAATAGACATTATTACTCCATAGCAATCAATTACAGAAAGAATGAACTTGAAGAGAAGATGTTGCTTAACCTTCACAAAAAGAAGTGGACCGATGGTTTGACACTCAGACGCTTTGATTCACATTCGAAAACTAATGAACAGACTGTTCAGGTTAGTTAAGAGTTTTCATTGTGAAATATGAATGTAGATCATTCAACCTTTTAATTTCTGTTTTCTTCTCCCCAGTTTAACTTTTTATTTGTTTAATTTATTGCATACATGAGCCTTGCACAAATAATACACAAGACAAAATACTGTTCAAATGTTACCACGCACTTTCTTGACTTTTCACACTGCAGTAAAGGATTGATATGGCTCTCAATTGGAAATTCTGTGACATGGTTTAGTAAATTTCAGAAACTTAGTATACTAATTGGTTGATTTTTTTATTCTTTCTGTCGTTTCCTTGTCTCTCAACTTCTTTTCCCCTCTCACTCGTAAAGAGATATAAAATAAAATGGTTTTCACTGATTATTGTCGTATAAGGTGCATGATAGTTATAGAAACATTTAGGAACATGAGAATACAAAATTAGCTAACAAACTTTAATCTCCCTATACGAATGAAAAGGACATTGGATGCACTACATTAAGTTATGGTTAGGTATTGAAGGAAACAAATATTAAGCTGGTGATAAGTGACACGACCACAATACACATTAGATTAAGGGGAGAAGGGGACTAGTTGTGGACATCGATTTAGTGATGGGCATGGCATCAATCAATGTGGCCACATAGCTTTATTGAGCTTATAAGCATGGTTCAATAAAGTTAGATCAAGGAAACCTATTGGTTAGTCTGCTAGACATCTATCTTCAAGGAGAGAGTGCCATACAAAACGTTTTTGTTGATGTCCATTTGAATTATATAAATCATTCTTGTTAAAGTGCAATTCAATGAACTATACCAATAGGTTGAGGTCGAATGACTGGACGAACTAAAGGTGTTTTGAAATAAGAACAATAAATTCATCATACATTGTTAGCTTTGTTTTAGAATTTTCTTTGGTGCTGTTGAGACACATAGAGTTTGGAATGGAAATATAGTGATTTTGGTATTAAAAGCTCCATCCTCGACATGAAGATGTTGCAATAGCAGTGTAGTGGTGCGGAGCAGCCTTGTTCTGTGACAGAGTACAGACACTTATTAAGTGTTAATTTCAAAACGTTGAATTAAATATATAATATATTTGAAAAGAAACAAGATAAAACTCCTGCTGCCAGGAAAATATTCTGTTATAAGTTGAAACCTGCTCGTAACGTATATATAAATACTGCCTGGTTGAAAAAAAAAATCAAGGAAATTATCACTTTTCAAAAACTCGTTAAAAGCTGACAATTTCAAAATAAGTTAAACTACAGGTTGGGATTATTTTTAGGAAATACTTGCCTTTATTTCAAAGATCCTCTCTCTGATGAGTAAAGGGGGGGAAACTAGCAACCGTTTATTCAGAAAATAAGCTGAATGAGAAATTCAGGAGATAATGTTTTTATTTCTGGTGATGCAGGAGATGCTAAATTTAGCATCCAAGTACAACAAGGCAGTGCAGGAAGAAGATGAGTTGCCACCTGAAAAACTCGCAATTGCAAATGTGGGAAGGCAAGATGCGAAGAAGCACCTGGAAGAGCACGTTTCCAATTTGATGTCATCAAACATTGTTCAGACTTTGGGAATGATGCTCGACACTGTTGTTTTCTAGAGTTAGCATTGTCCAATGTATTCCTCCTTACAGCAGCATTTCATTAAATACTTCTGACAAGTTTGTCAACAGAAATTGTTTTATCACGGGTATTCGTATTTTTGTGTGTTCTTTAAAATGCAGGAGTTACATATTAGAGGATGAGAAAGAAACATATTTTAATCCCTCTTCTTGATCATGAGCTAAAAGTTTTATTTATTTGTTTATTTATTATTTGCCAAGAGTAGGATCTTCTACATAAACGTGTTGATTCAGGTGTATCTGGAAACACGGATCCATTAAAACTGCATTTGAGCTTTAGTTCAGTCTTTGAAATTTATAAATAGTCTACTACTAATCAATTTTAGAGACATTTTCACAGTTTTGAAAGCATACTTAAAACACGAATGAATTGGAACCAATGCATTAAATTGAAGGAGGCTGATCTCTGTTGAAGAAAAGAGCCAAGCGTTTGATCAAATCCTGAGCCTTGTCACTAGCCAAGTCAAGAAGATGAAAGACATGACCCTCCCCTTGAGTCTCCTTAATTTCCACCACCCCCATCCACCCACTCCTACTCAAAGCATTGTAATAAATCCACCCTCTCTCCTTCAGCACATCCTTCTCCGCCACACAAACCAGCACCCTCCTGCACCCTAGCCATGCCAAGCTTGGTGCTTCCTCCCCCACCGGGTTAACCCGTGGGTCATCATTGTCCGGCGACTCCGGACACACAAAGGGCCAGAGCCGGTCCAGCACGGCCTTCTTATCCAAATCCATGGTCTCGGATCCGAAAGGAACCGAACCCCAAAAATACGGGTGGACAAGACAAACTCCTAGGATGTCTATTCCAATGTCCCAATCCGGGTCCCCAAGTAACATTGTTAAGTTATGCACTATGTTGGCACCGGCACTGTCCCCGGCCAAGAACACTCTTCCGAAGTCTACATTTTCATTCAACCAAGGCTCTGGTCCAGCGTTACTGCGGTGTGACGCGACCCATTGCAGTGCAGCCCACGAATCCTCGTACGCTGCCGGAATAGGGTGCTCCGGGGCCAGCCTGTACTCGACGGAGACGGCGACGAGCTTGGCTTCGGCGGCGACAGCTGCGATGTAGTGGTGGTAGGTTGACGTGAAGGGGGAGGAGGTGCAGAAGCCACCGCCGTGGAAGTAGACCAAGAGAGGGAGGCTGCGGCGCTGGTTGGTGGTGGTGGATGGAGGTGTCGGGAGGAAGAGGCGAGCGGAGAGAGTGGAATGAGGGTTGAGAGTGACGTCTTTTGATGAAACGGGGTGAGTGGTGGGGGTGGAGGGTGGAACGACGTCGGTTCCTTTGAAACGTTGGATGCGACCGTCGGTGAAGACACGGATGAGGCCGGGGAAATCGTGTGCTACTTCTGCCTCTGCGGTGGCCGGCGCGTGAGTGTCGTTGTCCATTGAAGTGAGTGAGTGATTGAGAGAGAGAAAGAAATGGCGATAGATAAACTACATGGAGAACTATCACCATCCACTTATGTTTTGTGGCTACTTCTTGCACTATTACGATAAGGTTTCATCATGCAAAATTTCATATCTTATGTTCTTCATGTAGTAATATCAAAGTACAATATTTTTACTCACATTCAAATTCAAATAATATTTTGGAATTAATTACCATCGTATCTTTAAAACACTCTGTCTCACGAATGATTATTTTTGTTTTTGAATTTAAGATTTCATTTCTGAAATTAATAGCTTATATCTTCCTCTTCGTCGTTAAGCTCTGAAGAAATTTGAGGATTTGAATAAACAGTGTTGGTGTTCCTCTTCGAAGAATTTTGAAGCTTCTACTCTGATTCAATTAGTGAATCCCAGTCACTTAATCATCTTGCTTTAATATGTTTTAATCCCTAAACCTAATTATTGTAGTCTCCTTACACGTTTAGAGATTAAAATGACAACAAGGGATTATGATTAAGAACTTATTTTGACAAATGAATAATTCCACGTTGAAAATGACTTAAGTTAATAAACTTCATGAATCAAAATGACAATAATGGTAAGCACTTGAATAGAATTTTTTTTTTCTAACGACAAGACTAAACAAATAGATGAATTACATTTTCCGAATTTCTTTCTTTAATTGTAATACTTTCAAGCATTTGATTAACACGGATACTTTTAAGAATCGAAGTGATTGTGTGTTTAGTATCAAAGAAAAATAATATTTGGACATTTAATTTGTGACTTAGTCCAAAATATAATAAGTCTTTTTTATTGTTTTTTCTTTTAAATTAGGGCTATTGGTTCAGTGTTTAAGGCATTAATTCTTATTTATTTTCTTTCATTATGCATGAATAAATTTATTTATTATTAAGTATATTGAAAAGTTGATATTATAGGTGATATTATCTTTTTGTTATAATTTTAGTATTTTAAGTGTTATAAACAAGTTTTCATTCATTGGTTTTGGTTAGATTTTATAGAAATTATTTTAGAAATGTTAAGAACCTTTATTCAATTTTAGTTCATTAGAAAGTACTTTAATGTTGTTTTGATGGATTTGTAAGGTACAATACTTTTACCAATTAACCTTTTTTTTAATTGACTAAAACTGTTTAAAAATTTAATAAATGTAATTGACTTCGTTTTGATCATTAAACTATATTGTTAATTGACTAAAGTTACTAATTTTTAAGTGGTTTTAGTTTATTAAAATATTTTTTTGATCAACTAAAAAAATTGTGCAACTTCTTAAGAGTTGTCTTAACTAATTAAGTTGTTTTTAAATAAATAAAACACATTTATTTTTCTTACTTGTTTACTTTTCTAATATGATATAAGTTTAATACATTTGGGATGATAAAATGGGTTGGGTCGTGTTAAAAATGATGAGTCGATTCAAGATTTTAATCCATCAATCTATTTTGGCTTAATTTGTTCAATCTATCAATTTGACAGACTAAAATCCATAGCAATCTGTCCCGATTTTGGTTGATTTTAGTTTACATTAAAAATTAAATAAATAATAATAATTTTTTTTATTTTTTATCATATTTTTGAAAAGGTATAAATATATAATAGTATTGTAATTTAAATTTAGGTTTTAATTATTAATTATAATATAATAATATAACATATAAATGAAATAATTATTTTAATTTATCTCTAATTAAAAATATTAACTAATCAATTAAAAGTTTAGAAAATATTTTATAAGATTAAATATGTTTTTAATACTAATTTATATGTATACATAAACAAATTTTAAAGTAAAAAAAAAATTAAAAATTTTGAAAATAAATTGAGAAAGAATAGACCAATTCGGTCAAGCCTGTTAACTCGTCCTATATAAGGTGTGTTACTATTATTGGTTTGTTTCTGTTTGATATCGATCCTATCCTTTTTTTCACGGATTACGGACAGATCAGATCAAAATGATCGAACTGACCTGTTTTGTAACCCTTAAACACACATGATTTTTTTTTTTTTGAAGAGTAATTTTTTAAAAGTAGAAGTTAAAAATTAATAAATTTAATTAATGGTGATAAGTAAACAAGAAGATACATTTCCTTGTAAAAGTGAAGGTAATTATATAATTTTTTGTATTTTTCTCTTGCCCCTTTATCTCATACAAATCTCATCTATATTAAACTTAGATTATGTGCTTTGAAAATTCAAACAACTTTTAATATAGTATTGTAAAAAAACTAAACCATTTTTTCTTTAAAAAATTGATTGATTCAAAGTTTATTATTTATTTATTTACAAAAATATTTGACTTTTTTTTTTTTGGAAAAGTTTAATTCATGAACCTCCAATAGTTTTACATCATTTAGTATCAATAAGATGTGAACCTATACTTTTAAATTGTTTGGTATTAATATGATCAATCAGTATAAATGAATTACATGAATTGCTCTCACCCTTTGAGTTATTGGTTCTTGATCTGAAGGTGAACAAGTTCTTAGTATTATAATTCCTACCATTTTCCTTTACTTAATTATAATCAACCACCTTATGTAATAGAGAGATGAGAGAAACTATAATATGTTGTTAAAAACTAATTTCTCAATATATTAATATTGGGTGGTACAGTAGTAACAACTTGTGCTTCTTAATTAAGTGTTTCAGTGTCCAAATTTTCTTAATTTAACTCTAAATATAGAATAAATTATCATTAAAAAAATGTAAGTTAAGGATTTTCCATACAAACATATTCTTATACTAAATATATACTTACATAGCCTAAAATTAACCAATAATATAAATACGTTTCCACTACAGAAAAAAATAGAGGGCGAAAAAAAAATAGTTGCAGAAGTTTTGTTGTGTTAGTGTTGGTAGGTCGCGTGTGTCTTCTGAGTTTTCCCTTTGCAGGCTTTGAACTGTGAACCGAAGAAAGAAAGAACGAACAAACGAAGATGGAGAAAATGATGCGTCTCAGATCACTGTTCCGATCACTGAGTTGCAGATCTTATCACGCTTTTTCTTCCACCAACCATATCCTTCGTTCAACCTCGCTTCTCTCTCCTTCTCCCAATCCCTTTCCTTCTCCCTCTTCCTCAGGTACTCTCTCTCTATCCTACCGTTTCGTCTTTTATATTCTGTTAGGTTTTCCTTCTGCATCTTCTATTGTTAATTCGACGTCGTTTGCACTTTTTCCCGCACAATTTGGATACGATTTTTATCGAATTGGATTAATCTGATTCATTTTCAATGTACTGGTAGATGACGCTTGTACGGACAATAAACTAGTGTAATAGTGTTCGTGTTCCGTTTATTGTGACTGGAATAGCATGTCTCCGTTATTTTCGATACTTCGATTGGTATCTGACTCCACAATTGAATCATTCCGTTGTTATAGTATCGGCTTTGTATGCTGGTTAAAATATTGGCAGTGATTTTCATGTTGTTAGTGGCACCGTTTTCTTTTCGTGATGAAATTGGTTATTCACATCTTCATTAAAGAAAAAAAAATGTTGTATCTGGTTCACTCTCGACGTGCTTTGAGGTTTTTTTGAGACTTTGGTTTGTTTGGTGGACTTCTCAATTAGAATTAGAAGATGCTGGAAAAGAAAATAAGAAGAGAAAATGAAGTTGCTAAGTTTCTGTTACGAGTTGAAATTGGTTTTGCATGAGATAAAATCAACTTTTGGAGAAGCTGAATGAGAATGTGCATAAATTAGTTTTAACTAACGAGAGAAGATTAGTTCAGTTTGTCTTCTTGTTTTATTCTTCTGCAAGTGTTTGTTGAGAAATTTATCGAAATAGAATCTTTGCTGATTGAGTTAGAGTGTTCTGTTCGAGGATGGCTGTTGTATGCTGAATTGGTTTTGCTTGGAAAAATATACACAGAATGCAGGTCTCCTTTCTCGATGGGTTTAGGGAGCATGCGATTCTTTAGCGAAGATGTGACTCACCTGCCCAATATTAAAGACCCTGAACTTTACAATGTTTTCAAAGATTTGTTGGCAGTAAATTGGAGTGAGCTTCCGGATTCTGTTGTTTCTGACGTTAAGAAAGTGTTGTCTAGAAACACTGATGACAAGGCTGGCAAGGAGGTTGTGGAGAATGTGTTCCGGGCAGCTCAAGCTGTTGAGGAGTTTGGTGGGATTCTAGTCAGCTTGAAACTGGAAATTGATGACAGTATTGGAGTGAGTGGCGAGGTATTTCTCGTTTAAACTTGTACCTGTAAAATGTTGCACCATTGCATTGCATTCTATTCTAATTTACCCACCTCATTTGGCTGCTGATGATTGGATTTCTTTTTGCAGGATGTAAAGCCATTACCTACTCATATAAAAAGTGCTCTTAATCTCATTTTTGATCGTTACTCCACCTATTTGAATTCCTTTGGACCCGACGAGAATTATCTGCGGAAAAAGGTGGAGGTAGAGTTGGGCGCAAGCATGATTCACTTAAAGATGAGATGCAGTGGCCTTGGTGCTGAGTGGGGAAAGGTATCATCTTATATTTTCACTTGTTATTGCCCGTTTATGTAGTAGTTTGTGCATGGTAGCCAATGGGATTTGCATTGCTTCTCTCTCTTTTTTTCACATGACCTGGGCATAACATTCTATTTCCATTCACTGAATGAGGAATATGAGGTGAGACATACCCAAAATCTGCCACTTTCATGATAATTGGCATCTGTCATTCCCTGTGGTCGACACCATGGCACTGCCATTTGAAGATGGTAACACCATTGGAAGTTTTTGATGAGGGTTCCTCAAAACCATCATGGCAGATATCATCAAAAAGTCTGATTTCCTGTTTTTGTGTGCACTTGCAAGTTGCAACATGGTTTAGTTCTTTAGATCTTTTAAGATGTGTTGTCAAATGTTATTGTGTCTTGTTTGCTGGAATGTCTTTTAGCTTTTTGCGTGTGCTTTCTTAAATTACTCCATGCATTTTGTACTCGGTAGTCTATCCTATATGGTTATTAGTAAGAAAAATATAAGTAGCAAGAATATGCCTTCAGAAAATAACTAAAGAAAAAGAAAAAATGTCAGGAAATTTATTTTGATCAGTCAATTGCGTTTTTATTTGTGTTTTTCAACTTCACTTTTTTTGTTCAGTTACTTCCATGGCAAATAGCATTGCTACATTCAAAATTGCATACCAATTCCCATTCCCTTGTCTAATCCGAGGTTACTGTTGCAGGTTACTGTTCTTGGAACTTCTGGACTTGCCGGTTCATACGTTGAGCAAAGAGCTTAGAAGAAATATTCAAGAAACAGTGCATGTAATTGTTTGTTCGTGTTTCCTATCTTGCTTTTGATGTCCGTAGACCCTTCCATTGGTTTTCTTCTGACCTTTCTGCTGTCAAGCGTTTGATAGCGTAGAAATAAGAGCGCTTAACTTTGTTAACTGGGAATATCCTTAAACAGCGTTATATTTCATTTTGAATGTCATTTCCACAAGTTAACAAGTAAATGACAAGTCAAGAAGTTAACTAATTATATCGAGCTACTCATTTGTATATGCATCTAGTCTGCAAGAAACACGGAACAGAACAAGAAAAGCTAGCAACACTTTTTCATCATATTTATGCTATCGATTAAAATTAATTGAAATCCACAAAAAAATTGCTTCTCGTAACAAAAAAGTATACATCGTACATGGAAGCAGCTATAATGGTTTTACTGGAATGCGTATTTATTAAAGATTGGGAGACACCATATGCATGAAGAACTGCTCCTAATAATCATCAAGTTTACAAACTGGGATTGTAATGGACATATTAATGAGTTGTGTCAATACATCAGAGAAAAAGATTAAAATTACATTTGTTTGAGCCAAACACAGCTTGATATTCTTTTAATAAAACGATCTGATTGAATGAGCAAATAGTTCGCATCATTTTGGTCAAGATTAAGTAGTCAAGTATTACGCAATTGTGCAAGAGTTTGTTTATCTCATTTGACGTATATGTTAAAACTAAATGTAGTCTATATATGAATCTTGAGCCATACATCCATTATTCCAAAATCTTCAACCAACTTCTCTTACAAGTCTACAAGAGACACAACTGGAACTGAAAAGACAGAGCAAGTAAAATAAATTCAGATAACTTTGGTACTTCTTTGTATTTTGCGTGACAACCATGACTCAGATGGTGACTTAGGCAGCGGTGGAAGTAACACAGCTTTACGGCACAGCCCAAAAGGCCATCCTTCGCAGTGGCAAAACTCTTGAATTATCGAACGCCTCCAATGCTCTGACATGTCAACCCCACTCATGCTTGAACATCTAGACAGGTTAGTCTTCACAGAAAAAAATGCCTTGTCACTCACAGCACTCGAAGAACAGCATGACAGACAACTTTTTACGGAAAAAAACTCTTCTCTTTCCTCATCTTCTCCATCACCTATCACCACCCTTGGTTGTGGTGCCACTGTGACAAACAGTTCTCTTGTTGCAGGAGAATATGTCCAGGAAAAACCATCTCTCAATGGGCTTGGCTTCAGCTTCTGTTTCTCCATAGCTCGGCTTCTCACTGCCGAAACAACCATCTGAGAAAACAGTACACAACAGAACAACTCAGATTACTTCATAGTTCAACATGGAACTCACCTTACATTAACATACTCGGATTCATTTCAGGCGATACAAAATCATGTTGAAATATCAGCTAACATGATTTTACCCAAATGTTCACATATTTGGTTTAAGGTAGAAGAAATGATTCTGGATTGAGAATTGATTGAGCTGAAACAACTTAGCAGATATCACTCAAGAACTATTCAAAAGGGTTTGATGAAGGTACTTGATGTACCTCATCAACATCATCGATGATGGGGCATTCCTCCTCAAGGCTTGCAGTTGAAAGCCTCCGGGTAAAAGTTTGACAGTGGAAAAATACTTCTTTCAGAGACCCTGCAAGGAATTTGCATCTCTTGTTCTGGTTCGCTGGCTCCTCATGGTAGAAGACACCACCCATTGTTGGAATTACTTGATCAACTTTTCACATGAGAGGATATATAATACAAACACTTTGTATGTGCTGATACTCAAATTAATATGCTTCACTGATAGTGGCCTGGTACTGAAACCCCCACTAAGCTTTCCGTTCTTTAAGGTAAAGGAAAGTTAAATGGGCTACAAACACTTTCAATAAATGGCAAGAAAATCAACCCAGTGTTCAAATCTAAGTTTGACTGCTTCAAGTAGCAAACCCTTTGGTCCATTATATTTTTTAACCAAGTATTTGTAAATTTTATTGATTTCTAATATCTGTCAAGAAATATAACTGGTTAAGTGAATTTTTTTCTTGCAAACACCTTTTTTTTTATCCCTTGACTCTTACATTCAGAAATCTTATCTAAGAAGATCAATCCCACTTCTTGTTTCAAAACAATGACTTCTTGCAAACTTTGTTGTATTTATTTTTATCTAATTGTCTCTCTGTGTAAGTAGTGGTGCTTATTCAGAGTAACACTTGAAGCTAAAGTCATGCTTAACAGGACGTGCCACCCAACAAAAGGAACTGCTATATCTCATAAATTTGAGTTAAATGGTAACAGTAATCTTCCAATTGAAGCTATTTGGTACAAAAATAATCCAGAAAGGGACAGGAGAATCGCTACGTTTTGCCCTAAGTGACCCTGTTGCATGCTTTTCAAAGTTAAAATTGACTCGCATGATATGACATCAAAACTGATTCTGTTGTACGTGCAAAAGATTAATTTCGAGAAAATGAGAGAAGTAAAAGTTCTGATGAGTCATTGAAAAAAAAAGTAGTAAGGAACGCCTTACTTATTTGGATTACTAATATAAAAAGAGATAATTAATGAAAAAGGGAGAAGAAAGAAGAAAAAAAAACGAATGAAAATATCATCTTTTAGACTCAGTAAAAGAATGTAAAATGAACTTTTTTTATATTAATTAATGGACATGACCTCTTTTTTTATTATTGTAAAATAAATAGTGATTTGAAAGATAAAATAATAAAATAATAATTTTATTTATAAAGTAATTAAATTTATATTAACCATTATTTAAGTGATAAAATGGAATGTAATTATTTTAGTTTAAAATAACGCTTATTTAAAAGATAAAAGTAAAAAAAAAAAGTGTGCATAAAAAATCTCCTTTAAATAAAGATATATTTAAATATATATAATTTTTTTATATTATTATTATTATTATTATTATTATTATTATTAGTATTTATAATTGAAAATGTTACATTTTAATATACTAAATTTCAAGATTATGCAATTTAAATAAAAAATATTCTCTTCTTTTTGTGTATATAAATTCTTATTAATTTTATCTTTTAAGGAATTATTTTTTAAATTTAATCATTTTTTTCAAATTTATCATTTTTTAAATTTAAATTTTCCTTTAAATTAAAATAATTATTTATAATAAAAAATTACCCATAAAATAAATAAAATTATCTAATAAAATTATAACAATTATTTATACTTATTCTAAAAATTATAATAATAATTTTGTTATGTTTGTTATTATAAGAAAAGGAAGAAGATAAATTATTTAATTAAAAATTGCAAGATAATTAAAATTTATCTCTATTAAATGATAAAATTTTCAAATAAAAGTAGTATGGATTTTCAATTGATTTTTTTTTTATTACATGGAAGATTCTGTCGCTTTTGTTTTTGTTATGCTTTCTCCTTATATCAACAAGATACTGTAGTTGACCAATTAGTGAGACCAATTATTTTCAAGCATTAAATGTAGAAAAGATTCCAAATTGACATTTTTTCCCTAGACACAAGACTTGAGTTCTTTTAGAATAATATAGTAAAAAAAAGGTTACCCATAAGTTCTTTTAAAATAATGTGGAAAAAAATGATTTATGTTATGGAAAAAAGTGACTGAAGTTCTTTTAGAATAGGGTATTGACAGCATTCATTTATTAATATTTTAAGGAAATGGGAGTCCCATTTACATTATTTCAGTGAAAGAGCAATAATGTCATTATAGTGTAAGATATTGTTTCAAAAGACTATGTATTGCTGTTAGGATTGCACTTTGTTTGGCCTAAAATCGTATAGTCCCTAAATCCCTAAATCGTATTGTGGTGCTCAAATCGCATTGTTGTTCTTCTCTATTGAAGTTGCGTGTGTCCTTTTATGTTCATAGCACTGCACACCCCAAAACGGTGAAGCTCTGCATTGTCTCTTTTCTATTTTAATGTTTTAAATACATATACAAATCTTTAATTCACAACTAAACATTTTAAAATATTCATTTACCAAGACTTAAAACAACTTTATCAATTCAAAAGAATGCTAACTATTTATTTCCAATAATACAACAATAATCTCTATTGTCTTCCAACGGATTGCAAACAACAATCAACAAATTCACAAAATGAAATACATACAATATTATTTTAATATTTTAAATACACATTCAAATCGTCAATACACGACTAAACTATTTCAGTACACTTACATTATTTTCTCTTTCACCTATTAAAGTATATGCTGCAAACTTGCATACACCACATTAATAACAACAATCTATAGTAAAGTACTAAAGTATTCATTTACCAACACTTAAAAATAACATTATCAATTGAAAAGAATGTTAACTATTAATTTCCAACTACTTGATACAAAAATAATTCAAATGTCTTCCTACCGTATGTTTTGGTTCCTAACAAATTCACACCAAAGGCTTTTCGAAAAAATTATATTGGAAATCACTGCTCACCCAAACTGTTACTTTCAACATCCATTTGGTTTTTTCAAAAAAGTGTTCATAAATATTATCAAAACACAAACCAACATCCTATACGAAAAATCCATCCCCATCTAACTATATTTTTATATATAAGTCACTATTTCCAAACATTGTCATCCTTCCCTCTGTTTTGAAATATCCATTTTCAACTTAAAAAACAATTTTCCAAACCAGTTCTCAAAATCATAACAATTTTCAAAACATTTTCACAAAAATAAATGACCATTTACATCTTTTATTATCAAATCAAAACTGAAACCCTGTATAATTCTAAAAATCATTACCTGATTTTTTTTTTCCACTCAATGAAACCACCGAAGCACACATACCACCAACAAAAACAAACACACCGCAAATCCTCTCAAAATCCATCAAAAACAATGCAAGCCACAAATCACCACAATCCGGAAACACGCCCTACAACCTAACAACCATCTTCAACAGCAAGGGGAGAGTGAATAACAAATTGCAAACAATATTCTACAAAACCACAAAATGAAATACCCCCATAACACTGTGATCTAAGACTCTAAGTCAGGGACACTTTTATTCAAGTCAAAGTCATGTATTTGACATTCTCAACTATAGGTCTCTACCATAGAGCAGCACCAGACTCAAATATATAAGATTAGGAGGAGAAAATAAAAAATTTTCAGATACTATAATTTTAACAGGAGATACACATCTCCACTCTCGTGGATATATATAGGTAAGCCATTGCCCACATTCGGGCGAATGAAGACGAGGAGGAACAATCACAAACCTGACTGACCGGGAGATGGAGTGACAATGTGCATGATTAAAAATTATGAAATTCACTTTTGAAGCCATAAAAATATAGATGAGCAAAAGAATTAAGGTGGAGTTGTTGAAGATTGAGAAATGCAAGCTTTGTTCTTCAGTGTGGGAGTTAGAGGAGTGAAAATGAAAAGGGATGGGTTCATTGTTGGAGGGATAATTCTCAAAACATGTATACGCCAGCTTGACTTTCGTTGCAAGTGTCACTCCTAATCAACGAAAAGTACCACGAGTGAAAACCCTCAGAACATCCTTTGTGATCCCCTGAAAATCAGCTCAAACAAACCATTACAATTATCTCTAATCCAAAGCTAAATTTGTAAAATTAACTATGGATTTAACTTATATTTACAAACTGAGTTTCTGAAACTAATTTTTCTTCTGCAAAATTGAGTTTCTGAGTCAAACTTAAATGTGAAATTATTAGGTATGTTGCGATGATCTTCGTTTTATTTTTTTTATGTTAAAGACCAGCGTCTCCCACTGTATTTGTCATTGATTCTTCATGGTTGCTACATTCTACGATGTTGTTAATATGAAATTATGATGAATTTTACATTATTGCTTGTTTCTCTTTGATAGGAACGGGGATATTTTGTTCTTACTTGGAAAAATCCATTTCCTGTCAATGTTGCTATTGGTTAGAATTTAGAAGTAACAAAACCAGATATCATCGATCACAATCATATTCCAAACAATATTGATAAAGAAAAACAAGATCAATTCGAAACAACTTACAGTTCAAGATTCACAAGAATCGCGACGAAACGAGACGACGCGTTGTCATTTGGAGGAGGCTTGAAGGTGCTGAGAAGCGAGATCGATCAGCGAGTTTAGTTTTGCGAGCGCGGAGGCTTTGTCGGGAGGGCACTTCGCAAGAGAAAGGTTCAGTGATCGGAGCGCCTCGTCTAGATTCCCGGCGGCGAGGGCGGCGCAGCCCGCCTTGTAGGCCTCGTCGGCCACGTGCGCGTCGTATCCCTCGTCTGCGTCGAGCATAGCGGTGGCGCGTGAGTGTTCCATAGCCGAGATCGCAGAGTCGATCTCCGCCATCAGCGCCTCCGGCGTCGCCGCGATTATCTTCACGCCGTCGAAAACGTTCCAGTGGTGAACCTTACTCGAACCTGAAACAGAACCCATGTCCACGAGATCCCGTTAAGCGGTTAGAGTGTTGGTGAGAAAAAGAGACAAACGATCGAGAAAGTATTTTGCGTTTCTTGCATAGAAAACCGTTTAACAAAGGGAAAATATTGCTTAACTTAAAAGGGTCTGAATTATTTATTGTGAAAAAATTTTGTAAGAATAATAAGTTAAAAATAGATAAAAAAAAATGAGTTAAAGTATCCTTGTATTTTTATATTATACAAGGATAACTATTTTTATTAAAATAATTATAATAATAATTTTTTTATTTTAATAATTATTTCTTTTTTGGTTATAAAAAACATATAAATACACAAGTGAAAATCAGTTTCCACAAGTTTTGATTATTAAAATAATAATTACAATAACCATAGAGATTTATATATATATATATATATATATATATATATATATATATATATATTTTAAAAATTTTTTATGATCATCTGATAAAATTGACAAAAGTAATTCTTTTAATTTAAAAAATAGTATTTAAAAGATAAAAACAGTAAACAAATATGTGTATTAAAACGGAAAATTCTCTATATATAATAGTATAGTATAGATAACACCTGAATAGAAATTTATTCAGATTATACAATTTTACATCTTATCCTATATGTACTTAATTTTAATTAAAATGTTTTTGTTCTTTCCATTCCTATATAATAATTATTTAATATTTTTTCATTCAAAGAATATTATTTTTGTATACAATTTTAAGTGAATAATCTATCATACTTGCTTTAGTTTTCATATTTCATGTACATCTAAGTGTCTTAATATATTTTTTTTTCTTCTCTTACCACAACTAATAATTCTTTCACCATGTAAATTAAACTGATTATAATTTAAAATAATACTATTTTATCTTAAAAATTTTAAATGACAAATATAAAAACAACTTTTTTATTAAAAAACAGCAATTAAAAACGAACAAAAGAGAAAGAGTAATCAAGAACTTCAAATATATTTTAGTCTTCAACCCACAGTTCATTCCTAAAGAGCTAAATCTTATAATGGAAACCATTAAGGATCTGACTGAACAAATTCTTGTAATGCTTCTATGAACAAGAAATATAATAAATATTTTGATTCCAATAAAATAATTATATTACTTTCTTTCTCTATTCCACACGATTATTTAAAGAGTAGAAGACAAATGGATATAATTGATAAAAAAAAAGTAATTAATGTTACATGAACATTGTAACTGACAAATACATAAAAATAAAAATTTCAAAACAATCAAACACCTAAAAATATCTGATAAATGGAATACCTATTTATATATTCACATACATGAACTATGATTATAATGGATCATATGAAAGGCAAAGAAGAGACAGAGGATTTTGATGATCACCACCAACATGAACAACATTATAAATCCCAGATACAAGTGAATTATGATTTCAGCTACCTCACAACAAAACAATTTCCTCATCAGTTAGTGCATGTTAGCTTCACCTTTTGGTGAAGACTCAACAGGAAAACAACACTTCCCATAGCACTTTCAAAGGAACCAAATATTTGACCAAGAATCTACAAATCCCATTACATCATCTAAGAATCTATCTAAGAAATAAAACAAACAAACCTAATTCACCCCACCTCAGTCTTGGACTGGTCTTCTTGAGGGAAAAATCCTTGGCAATGAGACAGAAACCAAGTCTTAAATATGTAAATGACCATAAGGGAGAACTCTTTGATCCCCATCTCAACCATTGATGATAAAGGCATAAACATGAAGAACAAACAGTACAATCCACAAAGCATGTCAAAGCCAGCTTTGAGTGTCTGCAATCTACAAGGTAGGTCTGCACTCTATTTGATCATGTTAACTTTGATTGTTTATCTCATGTGCTGACAACTCCAGAGGCCCATGGAACCACCAATGGTGCAGTTGGGTGTGAATTTCGATACCATTCAGGATACTCATCCTTAAAATTTAGTTTGGGTTTCTCAGCCTGTGTTCAGAATACCAAGTACATCATTGAATGTTAGTATGAAAAGCTATTACAGTATGAGTGCAGTATGAAGCTTCTTATACCTTCATTCAATCACAAATTGCATTGTAAGGTGACTTTGTTGAACATCAACAACTTTAAAATTCAAGAGCATTTTGTATGAATCACATTCATAGATTGCAACTTACATATTTGAGCCAGCATTCCTGATATTTGTGCTGATAGATATCTGGTGAATGACACCCATATTCTGATGGGCAATAAACCCAAATATTGCATTTCTTTTCACCTTCTTTGGCACGTTTAGCCTGGTCCAAGCAAGCCTTACAGCAATCGGCTGCACTATCTTTGTGATGAGTAAGGCCCCATCTCATGGCGGCGCCACCATAATCCGTATGAAGTTCGGTATTGCATTCAGGTGGAAGGGGCCTACCAGGAAGAACTTCCTCCTCTGAAGAGAATGTGGACTTAGTACATACAAAAGTTAACTTTCTGCATGCAAAAATATGTACACACTTCCACATTCTAATTAGCAACTTTTTTACCTATCTCTGACTCATCCTCAGGTTTGTCATTATGTTCTTCATTAGCAACCTCAATAGGTATCCAAAGGCCAATTTCTTCAGAAACCACAGCCCAATCAGACTCCAAAGCTCTTAGTAGCATTCCTACGAAATTGAAAAAAAAAATTATATACGAAAAGCATTCATTGGTAATGTGTAAAGGAACAAACTTCGCCTAAATGTGTCAGCAACCCATTCAAATGGCAAAGAGGAACATAATATTTTGTTCATACCTTCCTCATCATGTGGAATGATCGAGTTTGAAGTCCCTTTGACAACAGCCAACTTAACTTCTTCCAATTTTTGTTTGCGCCAATTTTCAACTGCTTCTGTATAAGTTAATGTTAAAAATATATCAGCATCAAAATATCTTCCACATTGTACACAAATTACCATTTACATAACAACTTGATATAAAATGGCCTTCAATGCAGAAGATGAATCGCATTCTAAGGCATAATTTGACCATGTGACAGTGAAATAAATGATTAGTTATGCAATAAAACAAACAAAATACAAACATATAAATGTTCAGAAAAAAATATATAAAACATCTCAATACAACAAAATGAAAGATTTCCTTTTCTTATTTTTTTTTTGGCCCAACACCAAAGGCTGTTGTCTATAGGGGTTTACAGTAGGAAACCAAAAGGGGAGGTTTTTACCTTCAACACCATGAACACGGTCATTTTAAATGAATTAATCTGTACAAATCTACATAACATGCAATAGTATGAGGAAAAGAAACAGTTATATAGGCCTCCTGCAATAAGCTATAAAATAATTGCTCTTATGAATGTTTTACATCCTCCCCTTCCCAACCCCAAAAGAAATGATAGATACATCATTTCTGTAAATATAACGTGAAAATACTGAATAATTTCGTTCTTTCATAAATCAAAGGCATAATGAAACTTTTGGACATTCATTAGTGTTAAAAATGTCCCAGACCAAATTAGGAATATGGCCAAGGTACTCATTATCAGGCTTGGACAATCCTTACCCCTTCAGCTAAATTTTAAACAACAAAGATCTAGTTTCCTCATTAAACAACAAAATACATACTATATGACTAATCAGCAAGAAACAAACATTTAAATAAAAGAAAACGTCTATTAACGCATCATATCTGAGAAAATTCAAGTTTACTCTAGAGCTTTTTACAATGCATCAGTTATAAATGCAAGTGGCGATAAAAAACTCAATGTTTTAAGGACAGAAAAACGACAAAACTAGTGTTAACAATACTATTCCTGAGATCCTGTTCCTCTTGTCTCACATGGCAACAACATTAATTCTAACAAGAAATTCTTATCGGCACACACTCACCTCGCTCCTTAGCCATGAACTGGGAGTGGGAGACATTTTCGCTGTTTCCCTTCAAGCTACCTAGTTTCTGCATAACCTCATCAATTATTTTCTGTTTCAAATGCCGTGGCAACTCAACCACCACATCTTCTCTTGAAAACTCCCCTCCTAACTCCTCCACCTATTTGCAGAAGTTTCACAACATCAACTTCAGATTAACTTCACAAAAAATGTTTGCTCCTGGCAGGTACAAAAAAACGGTTCATACTTCATACCAATTTCACTAATTCCGCCGGTTTGTAATCCTTCCTGATTCGGTTAGACTCTTCCATCTTTCGAATCTGATCTGGCTTATACACCGCAACTGAAAACACAAACCAAATTAAAAGCGAAAAGTGTTGAAAACAAAGAAATTGAACATTTTCCTGTCTCAAACAAAAGACCTTGTAGGGAAGGTTCAAAATTTTCCATATAGGATAAACTTTTTGCCACCATTTCTTGTGTTATTAGGAGAAACAGAAAGAAAAACATCCTGAAAAGATTGACATGACTTACTGTTTCGTGCAACTCTATCAGAGTAGATATAAAGAGAAGCATAGAGAGAACGCAGAGTGTAGAGAGCAACAACAATGTTGAAAAAGCAAACTAAAAGAGTTATTTTCGTGCAGGAACAATTCCAGTTCCCTCTATGGTGAAGTTGAAGCCTCCACTCCCCTCTCGCCATTTCCCTCGCTTTTTCTTCCGTTCCCCTTCTATCCTCATCCCACCATTGCCCACTTTCTCTTTCCGAATCAAAACCAGGAAAAGGTTGCAACTTTGGCAAGATTTTGCGACCCCAAAATGAAATTAGATCGTGGGTGCCTAGTTTTGTTGTGGGTGCTGGAGCATTAAGACAGAACTGGTCGTGTGCTAACGTACGCTTTGTCGTCTGAGAACGGTTGGAATTGGATGGATCAGTCAATCATTTCGGTGGTTCCCCCTCATCATTCGTGGTGGACCTGCTGCTCCTGCTAAGGTGCACACCGATTCAAAGCACTGTGTTGTTCCTGTGCATGGCAGCTAACGTGCGCCTATCTGAAAACATTGATGGAGTTCTGTTACTTTCATGCTTTTTATTTATTTTGATCAAATTAGTTTTAATTATTATTAGCTATAAAAATAATTGTATTTGTGTTTGTATAATTGCTGTCATTGATTAAAACAATGATAAATAACATCATTGATGTCAATAATTTGTCAAAAATTAAACTTTATGTATCGATTTATGTTGAAAAGTAATCAATATATTGGCTTAATTACTTATTCTAGTTTACGTTTTCCACTTTTGATGTGATATTTTTCATTTTTTTTAATAAATATTATGATCTATTTCATTTGTTTGTTAGGATGATTAGTTACACATGCAACGTAACTAAACATTAATTGAATAATGTAAAATAAATAAGTAAGTGTATGTTTAATCATACCATCCATTTCATGACTAATTATCTTATAGAAATTGTAATTTCATCAACTGAAACATTAAATTATACAAATATACATGATTTCGTTTTTGACTTTTGAAAAGTATTTATTAATTTTAAATATTTAACCTTTTATAATTGTTTTCTTTTAGTCTTTATTACTAAGCTAACAAACAATAATTTAAATTTGGATAATTAGATAATATGTATGCATAATTTAATTAAGTAACACGTATATTATTCAACATGAATATGGTAATTATATATATATATATATATATATATATATATATATATATATATATATATATATTACTTTAACTTTTTCAAATAATTGAATTTTAATATTGTTTCAGGTTTAGTTAAGACAAACTCTACACGAAGAATTTAGTTAACTTTTATCTTCATTTTCATTTTATCTTAAAATCATGGTGGTAAGAAGTGACTCATTGTAACTTTAAATAAATAAAAAATGTTATATAGATAAGAGAAGAACATTTTAATATATTTTTACAGGTGAATATGTTTTTCGATAGTTATACCATTAATAAGTGTGGATCTTCGTCCGATAATTTCACCTAAGGGATTGGGAATAAGATAAAACGATTGTATTCTAATCTTTTTAGCAAGTCAATTTTCGGGAACGAGGCCTAAAAAAAGAGCATTATTTTAAGATGCATACTTATGATAATTTTTCATTTGTGAATTGTGTAAATTTTTGCATTGATATACATAAATTAAACTTTGTTAAATAGGTCCAATTTAGCTATTATTCTAATAAAAACAAAAACTTTAATAGTTAAACAGTGTCAATGTAAAAATATTAACTAGAATTAGTGGAACGCTATCGCGCATATGTATGATTTTTTAAATATGCATAATATTATATTAGTAACAGGTGATAATATTATAATGTTATTAAGTTGATATATATATATATATATATATTAAAATTATATTTATTAAAAATAAAGTAAAATATATCAGAACAGATAAAAGAATAACCATTAATAAATAAAAAAGAAGAAAAGAAACAGAGACATCTGATTTTATAAAAAATTTGTAAAAATAACGATCAATTTTTAAAAATTTAATAAATTATTATATTTAAAGGATAAAATCGATATTTTAAAAAGTGAAAAAAAAGAAATCCTTTATAGATTAGAATTAATTTGATTTTCACAATATTTATTATTTGTTATAAAAATAATAAATCATCATCAGGTAATTTTGATTGAAAAAAAAAACCATGGATAGCCTATATTTTTCATTTTCAAATAAAACGGAAAGTTTTGTCAAAGACGCAAATCGGGTATATATAAGGAACAGTCAATGATTTAGGGAAACCCGACCCGGTGGAATATGGCGGGAAAATCGCCTAGGGTACAAGAGCATAGAGAAGAAAGAAACTGTATCACAAATTTTCGTCAACACTGTTTCCTTTGTTTCGTTGATTGAAGAATGGATACCAACGGCAGTTGGGACGAGGACGAGGACGAAGAGTTCGAGTTCTCAAGAAACTATTTTCTGGCGAAGGAGCTTGCTTCCTCGGCCAAAAAATCGAAGCAAAAACTCACAGACATCGACGTTGTTGACGAACAGGTATCACTCATAATTGTAATTTTTAAAATGATGTTCCATTCCCCTTCATTATCCTCCCCAATCACTGTGCGATTTCACAATTTACCAGGAATTGAGGGAAGCTGCATCGCGAATTCAACCCAAGCATGAAGACGAGATCGCTCTCTTATTGGACTCCTATAAAACTATGTACCCTGAATGGCTTTTGGCGCTAAGGTTCGTTTGAATGTGGTTTTATTTTTTCCAAAAGTGAATTTTGTTTTTTTTTTCTTATTTTTTGTTTTTTGTTTTTTGTTACATGGATGATTCAGGTGTGGTTTCGGGCTTCTAATGTATGGATTTGGATCTAAGAAGACTTTGATTGAAGATTTTGCTTCGACGGCTCTGACTGAGTATTCTGTAGTTGTTATTAATGGATATCTTCAATCCATCAACTTAAAACAGGTTTGTTTTTTTTTTCTTCACTAACTTTTTTCCATTTATATGATATGTTTGAATAGAACTCTTTCTGTTGTGTAAAAAGAAGGAGAAAAGTAAAAGACCAAACTTAGGCATTATTTGTTTACTATAAAGCATTTGTTGTAAGATTTGTCTGTCTCTAGAGCATATTTGCAAGTGTTTTTCTCCTTAGCAGATTTTTTTATTTATTTCTAAATGTCTGGTTCCTGAGCACTCGAGTAGAACATGTGAAGAAAACAGAAGAGGATGATGAAATATCCTCCAGTTCTGCTTTTGTTTTTTAAAATGATTTCAAAACTTAAATACACACTCTGGATGGGAGATTGGCTGTTAAGCACTGTGGAATTGTTTTACAAAACAATTTTTTTAAGAAAAAGTGAGAATAGAATCAAACATGCCCTTATATTTTGCTCCTTAAGCATATTTGGAACTGTTCTTCAATTAGAATTTCAGTTTCACTTTGCATTAAAAAATAAAATAGGTTACTAAGGTAAAACTCTAAATCAAATAGGAGAACAACACCAAAAGCACGCAAGGGAAGTCTTGTTCTATAGTAAATGCTTGTATGAAGTTGATGAGTGTGATGTGCCCTTCTAAGCATGTTCTTCTCGTCGTGCATCACTAATACATTATATGTTTTCTTAAAATATATTAGGCTATGATAACTTTAGCTGAAGTTCTGTGGGACCAAATAAAAACAAAACGAAGGGTTTCACATCGGGAATTGCCAAAGAACCAATATAATTCTCAATCAATGGAAGAACTTCTCACATTCTTGGATCAAGCAGAAATAGATGATGTTGATTTTTTTGTTTGTGTCGTTATTCACAATATTGATGGACCTGGATTGAGGGACTCTGAAACCCAACAGTACCTTGCTCGACTAGCTGCCTGTGCCCGTATTCGCATTGTTGCCACTATTGACCACGTCAATGCTCCACTGTGTAAGTATAGTCAGCAGTGTTACTCTGTCTTTGCAGAATGTTTTATCTCTTGTAAATTGTAATTTGTAAGTGTTATCTTGGATGTGCCTTAAGCATGGGTATAGTTATATATTATTATTTCAAGGTTTATTTTGTTCTGCTATATTTTCTATTTGTGGTTCATTGAGTGCTTGAATAGAACTTGAATGATGCAATATTAATTTGCAAATAAAGGTATAAATGCCTTTGTAAATGAAATGCTATAACTTTTTTTATCTATACTGCACATTCTTAGAGGTCGTCTGAGGTTCTGATCATATTTCATATGTTTAACTGACAATAGGACTAACTAATATCACCCTTTCATAAAGTTGAAGAATCCAAACACTTATTGGTCATGGTACATAAAATTGAAACTGTTAATAACGTGCACTTCTTTGAAGTTGTTTGTAGGTAAAAGAAAATGATCAGGTAATAAAATTTGGAGTCCGCTGTCTGAGGAAAAGATGGTTAAATAATTCATGGGTTTGGTCATGTGAGAAGAGGACCTGCAGAAATGTTTATAAGAAGAGTCGATCAAGTGGGGAGTAGTCCAATATTTAGAATTAGAGGTAGTGGAATACCTAACGAAACTCGGTAGAAACATTGAAAAGGACTTCTTAGATATAAATGGCCTCTTTGAAGACCTGATTCTGATATAATACAAGGCTGTGGGAAGTTTTTTATGTCTTTTTAGCAATAGAAATGACGGATATTTCACTTAAAGGTTTTTTGTAGTCTCTGTCTATTGCTTAACAATTTCATCTTCTGATGCAGTTTGGGACAAAAATATGGCCCACACACAGTTCAATTGGTGCTGGTATCACGTTCCTACTTTTGCCCCTTACAAGGTTGAAGGCATGTTTTATCCTATGATTCTTGCTCATGGCAGTGCCAGCCAAACTGTCAAAACAGCCACAATAGTTTTGCTAAGTTTGACACGTAATGCTCAGAGTGTATTCAAAGTTCTTGCTGAACATCAACTCTCTCACCCTGACGAAGGCAAGTTTATATCATTTACTTGGATTTGTTGTTCTTTTCAAACCCAAGATTTGTCAAATATTTTTCTTTATTTTATAGGAATGCCAATTAGTGATCTCTACTCAGTGTGTCGAGAACGTTTCCTTGTTAGCAGTCAAGTTACCCTGAACTCTCATCTAACTGAATTTAAAGACCATGAGCTGGTCAAGATTAAAAAGCATTCTGATGGTCAAGATTGCTTGCACATCCCACTGACAGCAGAAGCACTTCAGAAAGTGGTGCTTGAGATCAATTAGTGAATTCAAATGAAATTGAATGTGGAAGCAAACTAGTTAAATGGAAAATTTCCACTATTGGATGATTAAGCAGGCTCTGTTTATGAATCAATGATAACCATGGAGATTTAGGTCAAATATGTCTGTCTCCTCAAATTGAAGGTTGTAGGATTGTTGAATATCACAAGTTTTAGGCGGAGAACAAAGGTGATACTCATAGGATGTTGTTCTTAACTTTGGGAAAATGTATAAAAGACAATGGTTTATTAAATAAGTTATTTTGGTAACTCCAAATTGAAATTGGTACTTCCAAAAGTTTTAATCTTTTTGATATTCAATGTTTAGTAAATATATTAATTTGGTCCTGCAATTGTTATTTCTACATTAAAAATATTGACATGTTAATTTTGATAACATCTCACACACAAGTAATACAGATTTTGGAGATACTAATTTTAATACATAATAATTGTGTAGATATCATTGAAAAACAAGAGACAATTATAGTGTGGCTACAGCCACGTTCTCTGCCGTGGTAATAAGACGTGGAATTTGAAACAAAACAAGAAAAAGAAAGAAAAAACAAGAAACGCGTCCCATTTGTGAACATTGTTGGATGGGGGCAACATGTCAAGAGAGCGGAGACCATGTGTTTTGGAATCCAAATCACACATAACGTGGGAGGATGTATTCATTAATGAATTATTAATTCATGGTTTTGACACGGTCTCACCCTTACCCTGCATGGCAATATAATCACCTGCATTTTCATGGAAGACATGTATTACCAAACCATTGTTCGCACATTAATAAGCAGAAAAAACATGATTCAACCCCTTGGTTTTGGCTTATGATGTCTGAAAGCAGCAGAAGCAATGAATGAGGTGTAGTGAGCTGTACCCAATACGCGTATTTGAAATTTTGATGGCAACACTTGCTTGAGAATGTGGAAGTTTACAGCTTCCAAAAAGCACGTTCAAGTCCAAGCCTTTCTGGCTTGACTAGTTGGTGGAGCATCTTATACGCCTAAAAGTAATAAAAAAGAAGAATATCATAACTTTGGGTTCGGGTCTACCCTCTTCATCTCATCCTCATTATAATGCGTTACAGAAGGATGGAATCACAAAAAAAAAAAAAAATTAATAAAAAAATTTATTTATTTCATGGTTAGCAAAAAACACTAACCTTTTATGAAGAAAAAATGTCTAATTTCTGTTATTAATACTTGTTTAGAGTTTAGTCTAATAAAAAAATAAAGGGTTTAAATATGTTTTTGGTCTATTAACTTTCAATGAATTTTGAAATTATACTTTGGACCAATTTGGTCATTTATCTTTCGAAATACGTGGATTTAACTCTTTTAATCAAATTTTGTTAAGTTTATTTGATGTTTCGCACGTATTTCATGATTATATTTAAGTTATTTATATTGTTTGACATATTTTTGCTTTAATATTAAGTCAAATACTATTATGAAACACGCTTGAAATGTTAAATAAATTTAACAAAATTTGATTAAAAAAACTTAATTCACGTATTTTCAAATATCAAACACTAAATTAGTTCAAAGTTTCGAAATGAACTATTCAAAATTCATTGAAAGTTAAGAGTTAAGAGACTAAAAACATATTTAACCCAAAAATAAATATCATATATCTTACTAAAAATGCTTCTCATACCACTGAAAACCTTTTTAAGAAATTACCATTCGATATTACGATATTCATTTGAAAGTAACTAATTTTATTTACCGTCAAGTTTACAAACCCTACTTTTTTGGGACACTGCCCCTGTTCTCTAAAAAGCATAGCCATGACTGTGTGAGATGAGCCATGAAAAGTTGGTTGGTACAAACTTCAGCTTCAGCACATAAACCACGGCTCCGCAAAATTAGACTATCAAAAGCATAAAAAGCACTAATAAAAGTTAAATAGGTATAAAGAATAATATTTGCAAAGCTTTTTCTGTGGGAAAAATTTAGAAAGTAATTTAATTTTCTACAATTTGTAAAGTATTTTATGATAAAAATATGTGAAAATTTTAAAAAGCATAGGCGAATAAAATAATTTAATTACTTACAACTAAATAAAGTTAAGCTTGGTTTAAAATTTGAAATCCTTAATACTCTTCCTTATCTCTTTTATTTGGATAAGAAAATTTAAATAATTCCAAAAAAATTAAATTCATAAGTTATGAATAACTAGGAAAAGGATTATCTTCCTTCTTCGAATGTTTATTTGGATAAAATAATTAAAATATGTTATATTTTAATTAAAGTAATTAAGTTTTCATTAACATAAAAATTCATTTTAAAATGCAAAGTTTAATATTAAATTTTTCTAAAAAAAGAAATATTAGTTTATTTAAAACACTAAAATAATATTTAATAATTCGATTTTGTTAATACTGGAATATATTTAATAATTTGAAAATATAAATATTAATATGTTTTTATATTAGTATTGATCCATTTAAAAAAGAAAATGTGAAAATCATAATTATCGTATATAACATAAAGTGAAATCCATTGGTAAATATAATTTAGTCCGTAATTGGAATATAAACATGTAAAATCACTTTCGTAGTGTATCTGTTAATGGGGTTTTGTTTAATGTGTGTTTTGCAATCGATTATTATTCAATTAATAAGTTTTCAACATTTATTTTAATCATATTCAACATATTTGTTGTATAAAAAAATAACCAAAATGTTCTACAACTAAAGAAAATGATACATACACCAAAAAGAAAATTATAATAGTTATCTACTATTATAAAATCTCAAGATTTATACCATTTATATAAATGTGATTCAGCATTCTTGTATACACATCTCTTTTTCAATTTTACTTTTTAATAAGTAACATTTTATTTTTTACATTAAAATAATTATATTATTGATTTTTATTTTAATTATAAAAAGTCAGAGTGGACGGATTGACCAATTAGTCCATTTTTAATTAAAAATTAAAATAAAAAATAATTTCAAATTAATTTTTTAAGATGAAAATATGCAATAATATTATAATTTAATTTATTGACATTTTTAAATTAAGTTTTAATTATTAATTATAATAGGATAATTTAACATATAAGTGTAATAACTATTTTAATTTATTTAATTAAAAACATTAATTAATCAATTAAAAACTTAAAAAATATTTATATGATTAAATATATTTTTAATGTTATTTTGGTGGGGTGGGTCACAAAATGTAGTCCGTTTTGTTACGGTGATTCGAACTTGCTCTATCTACTCGTTTTTGACAGACCAATTACAAGTTGAGTCAAAACGAGTTACACTTGTCATTCCTACTCTTAATTATAATGGTGAATAATCATGTCTTTAGCACACCAACCCATTATATCATCCAATTTGAAATTGTTTTGAATTGATTATATCTAGCCTTTTTATAAGACTTGAAAACAACAATAAATAAGTCAATAATATTATGAACAACTACAAATGTGTTTTGAATAATAAAAATATAAAATAAATTATTTACATTAACATACTCATCTCATACTCAATAAAATTCATAATGGTCAAGGATGTGACTAACAACTCTATACCATGATCTCCAAAGTTTATTTCATTGGACTTTGAAGTAGATGGTAATACTACAACTATAACATTATATATAACATTTTTTCAAGTTTTGTTGCTCTTTGGTAGAAATCACGGAATGGAAAAATAACTTCAAACAAAAACACATCTACGAATAAGAATAAAAAACAAAATAAAAGCACATAACTCCAACGTGATTTGACACCTCGAAGCCTACATCTACGAATACTCAACAAAAGTATTATTACTTCACATACAATTTTTCTAACAAAAACTGCAAACCTTCATACAAATTTTCTAAAAAAAATTGCAAACATTCTCATGCAATTTCCAAAAAAAAAATTGGAAACCTTTTAATGTATTTTTTTTTTTGGAGAAAATTGCAAACCTTCTAGTGCAATTTCTCAAGACAAGATTGGAAACACTCTGATGACGTACAACAACTCAAACTTCCCATACATTCAAGAAACTTATTGAGTTATGGTAGTCATTCTCAAATCAATTATTCATTTTTATAATAGCTTTCTTCTACAACCTTTCTTCATATTACTTTACGTGGGACTTTGGTGAACATCCACTTACCAACCAACACATCTCCATTTACTACAAGTCTCACATGCTTTGAAACAAACATTTGACACATTGCCAACCGATATGCTCCTTTAACATACGTCTACGTCATTGTCACTGACAACTTACAGATGCTCAAGGTGCAATCCATCACCAACATCATCTCGGTCAAACTAAACTAAACTACACATGCATCAACAAAGTCATTGCATAAAAAAGAAATCATCAAGACTAACCTCTCTCCAAAGACACAACACACGCAACATTGATTACGGTCAACATTTTAAAATACTCATCTTCCTCAATTGATCAAAAGTTAAAATTTTATACTATTGTTGACAATCACACAATAAAAAAAAAGTAATATCTTCAAACACAAACACAAATAAGAGCATAAATCTAAATTAAAGCACATAAGATAATTTGGTATTTCACTAAATAATCCAAACATAATTCAAACATAACAATAAGTTATCAAACTCTTTTGACATAATTCAACGAATAAACTTATCGTTTTAATCATTCATATTAAAACTTATTTAAGTAATATTTTTATTAATATTTGAGAAATTAAGTTTATAAAATAAACTAATAATAGTATAAACATATATTTTTATTTTTAAGAGCAGTTAATTTTAAATATTACTGAAAAATTTTAACTTTAAGGCATTATCAATTATTTTTTTATTCATTTCAATTAGAACTTCTTTTACTGAATATTTTTTTTTTATATTTAGCTAACAAATAATTTCAAGTAATATTAACTAAAATATATAACTTATGTTTTTAAATAATTGAATATTATTTAATATTAAATTCATTTTTTAGTTGGTGGTAGCTAAAATATTTTATAAAAAATATAACAAATTTAAATTATTTTATTTAAATAAAATATTTAAAATAAAAATTATTCAAATTTGTTACATTTAAATTTCTTTATAAAATTTATTATCCAAATACACTCTCACTTAATTTTTGTTTGGCATGACTATGATTTTTCACGAAAAAACTATTATCTCAAGTTGAGTAATACAATCAAAGGTGATACAAGTAATGTAATTATATATTAGAAACTCTCAATATTAAATATCTGTTTAGTTCACAACCCGCAAATTCTTTAGTTCAAAACACAATAATTAAGCTAGAACAATCCTGCATTACTTAATTCATATTAAATTAATTTGATAAAAAATATGAAATATATATATATATATATATATATATATATATATAATGAAATTAATTATTTTATCCCTATTCATATTTACTTTAAATGTTTACCTTTCATCTATTTAGTTATGCAATCATGTTTTTGCTTTTTTTTTTTACGGATAATTCCTTGTTCCAAACAGCCTGACACATAACACTAAAACACAAAAGCACTTCAGTCAACGCCACAACCGTGATTATTTCTGAAGAAACTTTTTTCTAATCCGGCCAAATAAACTTTTGATGTGTACATTAATACATACTTTTCCAAGAAGGTTGTGTCTTGCATGACACCCTATGCCAAATGGATTTCTGCCAAATAAGTCCTTCTGGCCTTAACTGGCGCCAATTCGGATAATAAAGCAACAAAAACAAAGCAATCAAAAGCACGTTTCCGAACCATTATTATTATTATTTTTCATTTGATTTGATTATAAGGAATCACGTCAGAAGCAAATTTAGGACCAATTCAGCCTTCAAACTGTCCAAGAATTCAGTACACAAGTCACAACAATCCACATAAACATTTTTCTTTCACTTGAATATTTTTTTCATTCTCTTAAAATATAAACATGCATTTTAGAAAATCTATAATTTTGTTCTAATATATAATTTTTCTAATTTTTTTATTTGATTGAGTTTTTTTGACGGTACACTAAATAAATATTTTACTTTTAGAATTAGTTAACCCAAATAAAAAAGATAAATAATTAATCTGAAATACCGTGCATCACTTGAAAACAAAAATTAAACATTTAGATTAAAAGGAGTATTATTAGATTAAAACAAATAAAATCGAATCCTAATTTTATATCAAAATTTATGAATTAAAAATATATTTAATCATATCGATAAACTTAAATAGTGGATATATAAATATGAATCCTCTAATAATCTATAAAAAAACTAATATCACATTTTTTAAGAAAATCATTAGTAATAAAGTCCATTTAACTTCATTACAAGAAATGAACACAATACTTCTTTACTTTTTATCTAATCTTTTTTTAAAAAAATATAAAGTTTAAGAAACATAACAATTTTTTATTTTCTTTTTATATTACAAAATATATATATCTGTATATTACCATAAAATTTAAATTATAAATAAATTAAATTAATTTTTTTGAACAAATAAAAATGATGAGTAATATTTAGCAAGTAGGTGCAAGAGAAAGTGAATACTCTCCAATCTCTAAGCTCTGGCTCACACAGAGCCGAGCCAAGTGAAAACGATGCGTTTTTGCCACGTCATTGCATCATGCTTTGTGTAATTTTTCTTCTTCTTTCAAAATGAAATGGTTCATTTTTAAGCTTCTATTTTCCCTTCTCTTTCTTTCTTTGTCTGTATCAACGAAAACCAACAATGGAATATTTGCAGGACATTGGGATCCGTGTTTCTTGATCACACAGAATAATCCAATTCAGCGTGCCTCCACATTTTTGCGTGTGAACCTCATCGCGGTTTTTGTTCTCCACTGTAAATCCTCGATTCCGATTTGCAATTCAAAGATATTCTATTTTCGCCGATTTATTTCTGCCTCATTGACGTATTTCTATCGGTTTAATTGAATCTCTTGTTGCGTTTCTCTTTATCTGCTCGAACAACGATGAACGTTCGAAGTTATTTATTTATTTGTTTATTTGTTTATTAATTTATTTATGTTTTTTCATGTGGTGGTGTTGATATGATTGTTTCCTCACTCTCTTCATTCTGAATGCATTGCGATCTTGATTGTAGCCACATAGGTTTTTCTGTTAATTTGCATGAAAATGTTGGATTAATTGTGAAATATAGAAATTGCCGTTAAAGTTTTGATTTATTTGCTTATTAATTAACGCGCGTTTGTTTGTTTCCTTATTTAGGATTGCATTTAATTGCACGGAATGGAGGAGGTTTAAAGTTGCAAAGGACGTGTTGTTATTGGTGTTGTTGCTGCTCTACTTCTTATAATTGTTGTTGTGGTGTGGTAGAGGTATTTGGAATTTAAAGATTGAGTGGGAGCGAGAGAAATGGCTGCCAGGAGTGAACAGCAATCAGTTCCTCTTTCGGTGCTCCTGAAGCGTGAATTGGCTCATGAGAAAATTGAGAATCCTGAGGTTGCTCATGGTCAAGCTGGCCAAAGCAAGAAAGGGGAGGATTTAACCCTGGTGAAAACAGAATGCCAAAGGATGGTGGGGGATGGGGTGTCTACATATTCAGTTTTTGGGGTATGTTTCTGACGGCCTTCCTTTCCAGATTGAATGACATGTTTTTTATATAGGATTTGAGGCCTGAAACTTGTCACTAGATTTTAATATGATATATCATTCTATGGCACGGGACATTATGAACGAGAGAATCCTTATAATTTCAGGCTTATGAACTTTGACTTATTTTCGTAAATTTATTTAGAATCCATTATGTTGTTTTCATTCTTATATTTGATTTACTTGAGTTTATGGCTGAATTAGACTGTGGAAAGACTTTAGTAAGTTACATATTGATTTTATGGCCACGTTTATGTGAAGGACTGACATTTTCAAGGTGTTTTTGCCTCAGTTTTCATTTTATTTTCCAGATTTGTTTTTGTGTAGTGATTTTAGTTGGATCACAGGAAGGACTATAGCCATTTACCCTCTGAACGTTTATAACTCTTTGCACTGTTATTTATTTATTGTTATTGTTCTTTTTTTCAGTTTTCCGTGGTTTCATTTTCTGATGTAGAGGTTTTACAGGTGTTTGATGGACACAATGGATCTGCTGCTGCTATTTATACTAAGGAGAATCTTCTAAATAATGTTTTAAGCGCAATTCCTCCAGATCTTAACAGAAGTGAGTGGGTAGCGGCATTGCCCAGGGCTTTAGTTGCTGGCTTTATAAAAACTGATAAAGATTTTCAAGAGAAAGGTACGAGTTGTTAATTCCTTTTAGTTTGATTTGTCCTTTGTTAAGTATTTGTGTAAGAGGGAATTCATGTACAGCAACTTCAATATCCATGTTACTATCACTAAAAATATTTATACATATTTCTCACTTGAATTTTCATCCAACGTTTGAAGTTAAAATGTTAAACAATAAATGATAAGGAAAAGCTTTGCCGATATATACGGTGAACATGCTGACCTTATTTTGAAACCTTGGTGTAAATTTCATATTTCTAACCTCTATAAGAAGGTTTGCTACTGGCGCTGCTTGAAAACAATGATAGGTGCAACTTGTGCAGTTTCATACTTTCTTGAGTCTGCTAGTTAAGTGTGTTGTTACCTTTGTGAAAAATATTTACGTAATTTCCCCTTTTTGGAATTTTAATGAATTTTGCTTAGTTTCAGATTGAGAGATTCTAGAATTGAACATACTGAATTCATTTATTGCTTTTGTAACATCTTTCCCAAGTTTTTTTCCCCTAGCTCTTGTTGGGAGAGGGGCGGTAATTGCCTTATGTTGTTAGAGGGGGGTTAATTGGCCATATTGGTAATATTTTTACTTAAGCTTGACCATTAAGATTGTCTAATGCATGATTACTGTTATTTGTTTATTTACATGGACAGTAGAGTTGGCTTAGGAGTTAAGTTAGAGATTGCATCACATGATACACTGCAGTTGCTGGCACCGTTTGATTTGCATCAAACTGCAACATGATTGTGACTACAATTGCACTGCGACCAAGATCTAAAACATAATGCTAGTTGTTTGCATATTTTGTATTAGATTGTTGATAAAGAATGTCATTTACTAATAAAAGTAATTAGTATGGAGTACCTGAGCTTGACTGATGATAGTATTTAAATTTTCCTCTTTGCTATAATGTTTTTTTCAGGACAAAAATCTGGAACAACTGTTACCTTTGTGATTATAGAAGGTTGGGTTGTAACAGTTGCATCAGTTGGCGATTCCCGTTGTGTACTTGAATCTTCTGATGGTGAGATTTATTACTTGTCTGCAGATCACAGGCTAGACACGAATGAAGAGGAGTACGTTGTTAATTGAATGTTTTTTCCTTTTCAACAACTATTTGGAATTTCTCTGTTATAACACAGACTTGCCTTCTTTTACTTACATCAGAAGGGTGCGGATCACCTCTAGCGGTGGTGAAGTTGGTCGGCTAAATACAGGGGGAGGTGCAGAGGTACATTCCGTTTTAATCATGAGCCCTTTTAACTTAAGTGGTATTTACTCCATAATAAGCTTCAACTACGCTCCCTATGGCCATAAAATAAAATAGAGAACGGCTTGTTTTGTATTCGATTCCTTCTATTTTTGGTACATATACTTGCCCTATTACGCTACATAAAAAAGAGGTTAAGAAGTAAACTAGACGAACCTGGAGAACTGAGAGGCAAGGGTACATTGGGTGATAAGACCATATCAACATAAAAGCATAGTACCTCATTAAAACTTCTACAATCTTTTGGGAACACTGTTTAGGTTTTGTACTATACAGACGATATTTGTTGTTTACCAATATTCTCTTTGTAAGAAGTGTTTGTCATACCAATATGCCTGACTAGATTAACTTTTATTTTAGGTTGGTCCTTTGAGATGTTGGCCCGGTGGCTTGTGTCTCTCACGATCTATTGGAGATATGGATGTTGGTGAATTTATTGTCCCTGTACCGCATGTAAAGCAAGTGAAGGTTAGTCACTAACACTACGTCACTTCAAGCAGTTACTTTTGTTGATCAGTAACTTTTCTCTTGCACACTTTTTGCTTTAAAGGGTTTACATAGTTCCTTTATGTTCTTCTGTTCGATTCTACTCGGATTTTCATTTGCTTCAACTCTTCTAAGCAAGTATTTCTGCCATCGGCATGATGGTACAGGACATTGTGTGGATCAAATTATTGGATTCTTTTGTTGTGAATTTATCTTTTGTGTCAATGTTATCCATTGGTCTCTTCTTTTTTTAAACGAAGAATTTAATTTATTCCTTTTCCTCTCCCCATCTTTTTTTTATCTTTATTTAGTTGTCCACTGCTGGAGGCCGGCTTGTTATCTGCAGTGATGGTGTTTGGGATTCTCTACCTGCAGAAGCAGCACTTGATTGTTGTCGTGGAATGCCACCTGATGCCGCAGCACCACATATTGTTAAAGTGAGATTAATGTACAAATTCTGAATCATTTTGCTTCCTGGGGCTGGTTTCTTGATTGGTGTAATAGTAATCTTGACTCAAACATCATAAGATACATTGTTTGCAGATTTGCTTAGCTTCCTTGATAACTGTTATATGGTGCCGGTAGTTATGTTTTTGTCCCGTTTGTACTTTGTCTCTTTCTATCTTTAGGAAGCTGTACAAGCAAAGGGACTTAGAGATGATACAACCTGCATCGTTGTTGATATATTACCTCAGGAAAAGCCATCTGTTTCTGCATCACATACAAAGAAGAAGGGAATGCTCAAGTCCATGTTTCGTAGAAAGTCTTCTGAATCATCTTCTTATAACGACAAAGATTACGTTGAGCCAGATGTTGTTGTGGAATTGTATGAAGAAGGATCTGCCATGCTTTCTGAGAGGTCTACTTTTGCAACAACTCGTCTAAGTTAACCACTTGCACTCTAGTTTTTTCTCCTGACAGTATAATGTTTGTCTAAATCGCAGGTTCCATACTAAATATCCAATCTGCAACATGTTTAAGTTGTTTATGTGTGCAGTGTGTCAAGTAGAGATAAAACCTGGAGAGGGCATTTCAATACATGAGGGTGCACCCAACTCTGGAAAATTTCGTCCCTGGGATGGTCCTTTTCTGTGCTCAAGTTGCCAAGAGAAGAAAGAAGCCATGGAAGGGAAAAGATCATTAGGTGTTTTGATAACCCTTGGATGTTGCCTATCTTCCTTTGATAGACGTGTCCAAATATAACCCAATATTTGTTATTCTAATTTCAGGTAGAGTTAGCAGTGGAAGTGACGACTGAGCTCTCATGTACATTTGCATTTTGAGAGTGATAAAAATTGTTAATATGATGGCAAGGTCAACCATCCAAGCAAGAAAGATTCCCTTCTATTATCAAAGGGGCTTTATGGATATAATTTGGAATTCCAAATGAAAATGCATATGAAAGCGAATAGCATCCCGTTAGAAGATTCTTGACTTGAAAGTAATGAAATAGCAACAACCAAGTGTTGTGAGCGGTTGTGTTAAATGTGGCAGTGCACACCAAGCTGTCCGAGGTAATGCATTCTTTTTTATATCGTTTTTTTTTTTGGGATCCGTTCATTTGTATACGGATCTATTGGAATCACTATTGACCTTTAATGAAAGTGGCCTTTGTTATTGTAATGTAATATAGGAAGTTTAATTAGAATTCATGGAATCAATTTATTGTAGGCTAGATGTGTGTTTAAGTCTATTGAATGATTTGTTCCTTCATTGGAATTTGACATTTCCTTTTTCCACGCTAACATTAGGTCTTTTGTAACAGATTTTGTTAGGTAGAAGTACCCCTTACCTTCTTCAATTCCCCTACTCTCTCCAAAAGTCTCCCAGAAAAAGAGGGAACGAAACCACATTAGTACATTACACATTTACACCCCACCCATCATTTCTGTTTTTTTTTTTTTTTTACCTATTAGATATATGAGCATCATTGCACGCATTTGAATTACCACTGTCAAAATAAATATTGTAAAATACACCCTACTCTTTAAAAACGTTTTTACTACTATTGTGTGCTTTTACGACATTTCCTTTTTGGAGAATTATATTAGAATCCAGAACCAAAAATAAGAGCAATTTGTTTACTATTATTGTATCGCTTGAATTGTACTCTAAATAGAAATTTGGTAGTTACTTTCTCTGCTAACTAAAAGTTAGTTTTAAAATATCACAATTTTTAACATTCCGTTGTCCATTTACTAAAAGTTTTAAAACTATTACACTTGGACATCTGAGAGGAAGACAAATGTAAATGTGAAAAAAGGAAAGATATAAGCATAAAAGTTGCAATCTAACAGGTAACTATAAATACCGATATTCAATTTGAAAGGACTACCCGAGAATGATTCACGAGTTTGGACTTGATCATTCAGCAAGGCAACTAAAACATCATCTATCAAGAATATTGACTCTACCTATTGAGTTATGATATTGGAAGAAAATGTTATGTGCACTGTGTAATTTTTTTATATGGCAGTGAATTGTCACATGTAAGTGCTCACATCGAGCATAAGCTATTTGTCAAAAAGAGATTGATATAGAAAACCAATGGAGAATTGGATATTGATCTGACAGTCACTTTAACATTTTACTGGTTATGATTTGCAATATGTCCAATAAATGAAGACATCATAATAAAATTTCTTCATCTCTACTCTTCCACCCTCAACGCTTGATCTATTTTTTTTAATAGAATCCACCTTACTATGAATGACCAACGGTTCCGGATTATAAAACACTTCCGGATTAAATAATTATCAAAGTTCCGAATTCACCGATCCGCTGGAAATATCTTTTCAAATATGTATTTCGAAATGCAATTTTTTTAAATACGTTTGAGATCGAAAGATATTTTAAAATATCTCAGGTTGTATAATTCAAAATGGGTTTTTTTAATATATTTTAGATTATACGATTTAGAAACTATTTCTTTTTGTTATAATTTTAATAAGAAATAATTTAGGGTTTATGAAATTTATGAGGTACAGGAAGAAAAAAAAAGGGAGGTGTAGCAATAAACAGTCTAGATGACGATGTTATTGAATCCAATTAAATACTTTTTTGTGTTTCCCAAAATGGAAGGAAAAGTGTTATACACAAATGATGGGTCACACAAGAATTTCAATCAAGTCCAATACAAACTGAAAACAATCATAATAAAGAAAATTAAAAAAAGTCTAACTTTCTACAGCTCAGAAATATGTCATGTATTTTTAAAATGGGTTTTTCAAAAAGCAATAAGTATGTGTATGAAATTTTGAAATAAATAAAAGGTAAGTAAAAGATTTGTATGATAGTAGGAAAAGGCTCTAAAGAAAACAAGGTCCGTGAGGGACCAAAGGTATCAGATATGTAACGTAACATCTAAAGAGTATGATTTTGTAACTGTTCTGTGCGTTCTCAAGGGAAGATCTTGAATTTCATAAGAGAAGAAAAGAAAGTTGCCTAGTTCTGATGAAAGCTATGCTAAAAGGATACCCGAGTTCAAAGATTTAGTTGCGTTCCCTGTATTTATTGAGATTGGGTTAGTGTTCAGTGTACTTGAGTACAAGATCGAAAGGAATGAATGCATTTCAAGTGAGATGTCCAAGAGAAAAGGAACGAGGGGAAGAAGCGACGAGAACATAAAATCGTGAATGAAAGAGCGTGACGAAACTTTCTCAATTCGAGATGTTAGAAGGTGCAAAATCAGAGATCATCGTCCTTTACTTTTTGCGCGTGCTCAACAAATATCTATTTGTGCTCCTTATGCTCTATACTACCTATCACACGTTCCTTATGTGCTTAGTCATCTGGAACAATTGGGGCGTCCCATTGGATTTTTAGCTAGGTTGGAACGGGGTCAAAATCAC